>Ga0181539_1000027_pt1 | contig 139789 bp, 107 predicted proteins | sample PEATcosm2014_Bin_46_FD_119767 | JGI IMG/M metagenome (GOLD analysis project Ga0181539, IMG submission 119767) | Peatland microbial communities from MTU Mesocosm Facility, Houghton, MI, USA - PEATcosm2014_Bin23_60_metaG | ecosystem: Environmental > Terrestrial > Soil > Wetlands > Peat | place...
AAGATATCACTTTGGCTGCTCAAGGCAAGCAAAAAGAATGTGATCGGAAACCCGAATCTCCTCTAACTGCCTCTCTACCCGCCTGCTACGCCTTAAAACTCCCCCACCTTGCGGAATCGCTGGCAGTGTCCAAAGCGCCTCAATTTGAATCCGCCATCGTGGGCGCGCTAATCGAATGCAACGGGAGCGACCTGCCGGCGAACCTGGCGCACTTGCAGGAAAACGCGCCGGAGTCGTTTGACGATTTACGTTGCGGACAAGTTGCCGCCGCCATCCGCACTTTGGGGAATCAGGGCCGCGCGGTCCACGCCGCCGCGATTGTCGAATTGGTGAAATTCGAGGGCGCTTCGGTTTTCGTTTCCGAGCTGGTTGCAAATGCGCTTCCGCTCGAATTAGCCGAATTGGAGGCCGCCGAAGTTTTTGAGAGATACCGAACGCGCCGCATGGCCACGCTGTTTGACGAGGGTGCGAAGGCATTGCTCGCCAACCCAAACGACGCGAACAGCATTTCCGGCCACGTGCGCGCCGAACTGGAGCACATCGAGCACGGAGCCCATGGGCAGGCGCTAACGTTCCGTTCGCCAGATGAATTGCTGGCGATGGAGTTTGACGATGGCGACCGTATTCTTGGCGACCGGCTGCTTTCCCGTGGCGGGTCACTTGTGATTGCTGGACCTGGCTCTATTGGCAAGTCGCGGCTGCTCTTACAGCTTGGTGTCGCTTGTCGCGCGGGCTTGCCGTTTGTCGGCTTTGAAACGCGCGCGCAAGACCTCACATGGTTGATCCTTCAGGCGGAAAACAGCAACCGAAGACTTCAGAGCGACTTCGCCGCGCTGCGTGAATGGGTATGGCAATTGGCAAGATGGGGATTGGTATCAACTCGTGTACGCAGCCAACAGCGACACGGGTGGTTGGCGCCAAAACGCCGGCTTGCCGGGAGATGTTTATGATGGCACTTATGACGCCACGGGCGCCAATGGCGGGAACGTTCACGAAACGCCAGTGGACGTGAGCTTCGCCGCCCTCGGATGGATTCCTGGCACACAGTGGTTCCAACTGTTCTTCGGCTCCAATTCGGACAACGCCAACGCGGTTCAATTCTACATCGACCCTCTCAGCGTTTATTATGTTCCCGAACCGAGCACGTTGGCGCTGGCGGGACTCGGTGCGGTTGGGCTGCTGATGTTCCGCCGCCGCGGCTGAGGAGAAGCGCCTGACACAGTTCAGCGATGTTTGGTGCCAGCACTGGCGGCATCGAGGTTCTGGCAGCTTCCACGCGAGCCGTGTGCGCTACGTGACGCAGGCGAGGCGTTTCGCCTGGCGGTGGAGTGATTACATGGGGGAAATCGTCCTGGCCCGTCCCGAGGATGGGGGACAACCCAAAGGCGAAATCGCCGGGCACCGTACAAGGCACCATTCGAGACTTGTGCATAAATCCCAATAGACGTAAGGCTTGCCGCACAATGGCATTGTGGGGGTCCGGGGTTCGAGCCCCCTCGGCTCCACCATCCTTCAGAGGCGTGGCTTTTTTAACTTGGCTGCCGGCGGGCAAGTTGCCGCGCGCCTTGCATTTTGCAGGCTTTTTTGCATTTGCAGTTCGGCCGCGCCGCAGTTGCCGAGGCGCCGTTCCCTGGCGGACAACCTCCCCATGTTGATAAACAGAATTAGAGACGATTCCTTTGCTCTCTTTCAAGACAAGATGTCTTGAAAGACTTCAAGCAAGTGCCGGATTTTCATGCGGAAAACGGATTCTCCTTTTTTGACAGACTGTACCGGCTGGAAATATTCCTTTCTGAAATCCGTCGGGATTAACGTTCGCGTGAGTGTCCATCGCATCCGGGTTGGCGGCGACAACCGGCGACAGCAATTTGCATTTTCATTCGATGATTTCCTGTTGGCAATCGTTATGCGTAAGCGAGCGCCTTGATGGAAAACAGAGTTGTTCGGGTTGCTGTAGGGAACGTGGTGAAGTGCGCGGTTGTTAGATTCCTGCTGCTGGGTACTTTTCTATTAACTCAGTCCTTCACGTTTGCGACACAGAGTGTAACTTTGGCCTGGGATCCCAGTCCTGACCCCACCGTCGTGGGCTACAAGGTGTACTACGGTGTGGCGAGCCTTACTTACACCAATGTGATTGATGTGGGCGACGCGACGAGTGTCACCATATCGAATCTGGTCGAGGGGACAACCTACTATTTCGCGGCCACAGCCTACAATATTCTGGGCATGGAGAGCGCATTTTCGGCGGAAACCGTCTACACGGTGCCGGCCGGTTCAGGGAACCAGCCGCCGACCTTGAACGCGATAAGCAATCTGACGATCAACGAGGATGCCGGGCAGCAGACGGTAAATTTGTCCGGGATTACATCCGGCGCGACTAATGAGAATCAGACGCTGACGGTGGGGGCGACATCGAGCAATACGGGCTTGATTCCCAACCCGACCGTCACCTACACAAGCCCCAACACAACGGGCACGCTGACCTTCACGCCGGTAGCTAACGCGTATGGTTTGGCCACGATCACCGTGACCGTCAATGACGGTGGCGCGAGCAATAACACCGTCAGCAGAACGTTCACCGTGACGGTTAACGCCGTGAATGATCCGCCCACGCTCAACGCCATCAACAATCTTACGATCAGTGAGAACGCCGGTCAGCAGACAGTCAGCCTGTCGGGGATCAGCTCCGGCGCGACCAATGAGAATCAGACGCTGACGGTGGGGGCGACATCGAGCAATACGGGCTTGATTCCCAACCCGACCGTCACCTACACCAGCCCGAACACGACCGGCACGTTAAAATTCACGCCGGTGGCCAATGCGTACGGCTCGGCGACCATTACGGTGACGGTCAATGACGGCGGGGCCACCAATAATATCGTGACCCGAACCTTCACCGTGACCGTCAACTCGGTGAACCAGCCGCCGACCCTGAACGCGATAAGCAATCTTACGATCAGTGAGAATGCGGGTCAGCAGACAGTCAATCTGTCGGGGATCAGCTCCGGCGCGACCAATGAGAATCAGACGCTGACGGTGGGGGCGACATCGAGCAATACGGGATTAATTCCCAACCCGACCGTCACCTACACCAGCCCGAACACGACCGGCACGTTAACATTCACGCCGGTGGCCAATGCGTACGGCTCGGCGACCATTACGGTGACGGTCAATGACGGCGGGGCCACCAATAATATCGTGACCCGAACCTTCACCGTGACCGTGAATTCGCCGCCGACGATTACGTCCATCCCCAATCAGACGATCGCCACGAACAAGAGCGCCGGGCCGATTCCGTTCGTGATCGGCGACGCCCAAACTTCAGCCAACAGCCTTGCGCTGTGGGCGAGTTCATCGGCAACGACGTTGATTCCCACCAATAGGATTCTGTTTGGCGGCAGCGCGAGCAACCGCACTGTAACGCTCACGCCCCAGGCCAACCAGAGCGGGACCGCGAATATCACCATTACCGTCAGTGACGGCAGTGCCACCGCGAGCACGACCTTCCAGCTCACGGTGCTGGGATCCCCCGCGCCTCCTGGGGCCGTCTTCATCATCACCACGAACGGCGCCGGAATCATCACGCCCAATCTGGACCCGCAGAAGCTGGTCATGGGCAAGACCTACAGCCTCACGGCAATTCCCGCGGCGGGGCAGGAGTTTGCCGGCTGGACTGGCACGTACAATTCTTCGAACCCGCAGTTGACCTTCCTGATGAGTTCGAATGTGGTTCTCCAGGCAAATTTCAAGGCCAGCAAGTTCAATCCGCTGACGGGCACTTATAGCGGCCTGTTTTATCAGGATGATGAAGTGAGGTTGTCGCGATCCGGCTTTTTCAGTGTCTCGGCCACAAAGCGCGGTGCTTACTCGGGATACATCCAGCTCGGGGCCCAGCGGTATCCGATCAGCGGCCGGCTTGACGAGCAAGGGCAAACGGCCAAAACCATACTGCGCCGGAACGACAGTCCTTTGGCGCTGAATCTGTGGATTGGAAGCGGCGATGACTCCGACCAGATCTTTGGCCGATTGACGAACGAAACCTGGTTGGCAACCCTGGTCGGCGATCGCGCCGTGTTCAACGCCAGAACCAACCCGGCCCCATTCGCCGGGAAATTCACCATGCGGATTCCGGGTCAGCTTGGCGATCCGTCTCTCCCGGCCGGCGACGGCTTTGGGACTGTCAGCGTAGGCGCCGGAGGCAGAGCCTTGTTTGCGGGGAAACTTGCCGATGGCACCCTGGTCAGCCAGAGCGCCATGCTTTCGAAAGACGGCATGTGGCCGCTCTACGTGCCGCTCCAGTCCGGCGACGGCCTGATCCTGAGCTGGCTGGCGTTCACCAACCTGGAGAACAGCGATTTCAGCGGCTCGTTGAGCTGGATCAAGTCACCGAACGAAAAGGCCCAATATTACCCCGGCGGGTTCACGAACGAATGCCTGGCCGTTGGTTCGTCCTATGTCCCGCCGGTCGGAGCCAATATTTTGAATCTTGCCAGCGCTCAACTGGAAGTTGCGGGGGGGGATTTCATCTGCGGTTTCACCAACTGCATGACTCTCGGAAAGAACAGCAAGGTGACATCGGATGACCATCGCCTGGCGATGAGCTTCGCCTTGGCCACAGGAATCTATCGCGGAACGACCACCGATCCCAATGGGAAATCGTGGCCGTTCAAAGGCGCTGTGCTGCAGAAAATGAACGAGGGTTACGGCTTCGCCCTGGGAACCGACCAGAGCAGTGCGGTTGTTTTCCAACCCTAAGCCTGGCGCCGGTGCGAACCCACGGAACAGAGTCGGCACTTGCCCATGTTGTTCCGCTTCGTGTCTTGCCAAATGGAGTGTTGGGGATGATGGAGTATCAGGGTAGCGGAGTATCGGGGTGTTGGAGCAGGAGGGGGAGGGGACGTCGTTCGTTCCAGTCCCACTATTCCAGCACTCCTTTACTCCGTTTTCTTCGCCGTAGGACGGGAACGAACTGACAACGGCACGATGAGTCGCATCCGGACACTGCCCCCAAAAGAACAGCCCGGTGAGGGGAGCGCGGAATTCGCTCCGCGAACCGCGGCAACGCGGAGAACACGCGGAATGAATTCCGCGCTCCAGGGGCAGTGTCCCGATGCGGTGCGCCAGGATTTCAATCCAATTTTGAACTTTGATCCTTAAACTTCGGCCTTTAGCTTTCCGGCGTGAGCGACAAGCCGCCCAGTGTCACGGTCATTATCGCCGCCAAGCCGGATCAGGCCGAAATCCAGGCTGTCGCCGCCGCGCGACGGCTTGATTACCCGCCGGATCGCCTCGAGATCATCATCACCCGTGGCAAACAACCTTCGGCCCAGCGCAATGTCGCTATGAGAGCCGCCCGGGGCGACTGGCTGTATTTTCTGGACGATGACTCCGTGCCCGGACCGGAAAACCTTCGCCGCGCCGCGAAATTCATGAGCGACCCTGGAGTGAAAATGCTGGGCGGCCCGAACCTCTGCCCGCCGGATGCGCCTCCTCTGGAACAGGTGTTCGCCGTGGTGCTTGGAAGTTGGCTGGCCTTCGGGCCGAGCCGTGCGCGCTATGCCAGGGTGGGAGCCGTGCGCCGAACCGGCGAGAAGGAATTGATCCTCTGCAATCTGATGGCCCGCCGCGATTCCCTGCTGGAACTGGGCGGATTCAACGAGGCGCTTTATCCCAACGAAGAAAACGCGTTGATGGACGAACTGCAAAAACAAGGTGGCAAACTAATGTACGATCCGCAGTTTGTGGTCTATCGCCGGCCGCGTCGCACGCTCAAAGCATTCGCCAGAATGTTGATGACTTACGGCCGCGGCAGAGCGGAGCAATTTCGGGTTTATCCGACGTTCGGTTCCTTGCCTAATCTCATACCTCTGCTCTTTTGCGTGTATCTGATCGTGCTGCTGGCGGTCGAATCAGCGGCGTCCGGCACTCACATGGCGCTCTGGGGTGCGACACCTCTGGCGCTTTATGGGTTCTGCATTCTCCTGCAGACGGTGGCTTCGGCGTTCACCGGCGGCGTGGTGCGTGCCCTGGCTGCCATGCCGCTGCTGGCGGCAAGCCACCTCCTGTACGGCTTCGGTTTCTGGCGCGGCCTCTTCACGAAATTACCTTCCAGTGAAAGCCGGCCGCACGTTGAAGTCCGGTTGGAAACCGTCGCCGCATTCGAGGCCCAACCACGTTCTGACTCTCCGCCGGCGAACGGGCCGGGGCCGGTCGCGCCGGAGCGAAGCGGCGGCGGATGAGAGCGAGCGTGATGTCTGCGGCACACCGTCGGCTCAAGAGGAACCTCTTGACATGAAAAACCTGGTTCTGACCAAAGCCATTCAGTCGTCCGCCGACCCGGAAAGGGCCCGGCACTTTTTCGAATCGCTGGCCGCGACGAGTGTGGCGCCAGTGCTGAAGGAAATGCCGGCGGCGCGCGCAAACATTCTTGCTGCGGCGTTCAGCGGCTCGCCGGCGCTCGGGAATCTATTGGTTGCTCATCCGGCTTGGCTCGACGCTCTGGAGCCGGAGGCGCTGCAATTCCCGCGGCGCGAACAGGGTCTGCGCAAGGACGTGAGCGCCTGGCTGCCGGAGTTGATCGACGCCGGGGATTACGCGGGCGCGCTCCGGCGGTTGCGCGAGTTCAAACAGAAACAGATGCTGCGCATCGCCGCGCGCGATCTCGCGCGCCTGGCGTCGGTTGATGAAGTCACCCGGGAGATCTCCGACGTGGCCGACGTTTGCCTGAGCGGCGTGTGGCAGATCTGCCAGCAGCGGTTTCGCGAACGGTTCGGCAGGCCCTGGCACCAGGACGCGGAAAATCGGTGGCAGCCCACCGCGTTTTGCCTTCTCGGCGTGGGCAAGCTGGGCGGGCAGGAGTTGAATTACAGTTCCGACGTCGATGTGCTTTTGGTTTACAGTGAGGAAGGCCAGGTGTTCCAGCAGGCCCCCGCCGGAACCAAGGCGCCGAAACCCGTCCTGGCGAACCATCAGTTCTTCAACCGGCTGGCCGAGGCCCTGATCGCGGAAGTGTCACGCATGACGCCGGAGGGGATGCTGTTTCGGATTGACCTCCGGCTGCGACCGGAGGGCGATTCCGGACCCCTCACCCGGTCGCTCGGCGGCTACGAAAACTACTACGCCCAGTGGGGGCAGACGTGGGAACGCATGATGTTGATCAAAGCGCGCCAGGTCGCGGGCGACGAGGGATTGGCCGGCGAATTTCTCGAAATGGTCCAGCCGTTTCGTTACCCGCGAACGATCAACGAAGGTGTGCTGCAGGAGATCGGGGCGATGAAGGACCGCATCGAAACCGAGGTGCTGCGAGGGGACGAGCTGGAGCGCAACGTGAAACTGGGCCGGGGCGGCATTCGGGAAATCGAGTTTCTCGCCCAGGCACAACAACTGCTCCATGCCGGACGACAACCTTTCCTGCAGACTTCGAAAACGCTGTCTTGCCTGGCAAAGCTGGCCCAATACAACCTGCTTTCCAGCCCAGACGCCGGGGCGCTGCGAGAAGCGTACGTTTTTCTGCGGAACGTCGAGCACCGGCTGCAAATGGAGGAAAACCTCCAGACGCACACCATTCCGGCGGCCCCCGCCGCGCTCCAGCGGTTGGCAAAACTTATGGGTTTCAAATCAGTCAATGACTTTGAATCCGCACGACAAGCGCACACCGGCAACGTGCGACGCATCTTCGCCGACCTCCTGAAATCCGAGAAATCGGCCGCGCCCGCGGATGCCTTTCCGCGTGACTTTAAAGAGTCGGTGGACCAGTGGAAGAGCCTCCTGGCGGAACATTCCTTTCGCGACACCGACAAGGCGTTCCGGGTGCTCCACGAATTCGTCGAAGGCCCGGGTTACGTGCATGTTTCCCGGCGCACCATCGAGCTGGCCCGCAAACTCCTGACCCGGCTGTTCGCCCTGTGCCCGAAAACAAATCCAGAAGCCGGAGGACTGAAGTCAGAGGGCCGCGGGCAGAATCTGGAAGTCAGACCGACCTCCGGGCTCCAATCTCCGACCTCTGATATCCGGCTCTCCGATCCCGACCGCGTGGTGACCCGGCTGGACAGCTTCATCGCGGCGTATGGAGCGCGCGCGGTTTTGTTCGAGCTGTGGCACAGCAATCCCGCCATTTTCGAATTGCTGATCCTTTTGTTTGACCGGTCCGAATTTCTGGCCGAACTGGCGATCCGGACGCCGGACATGGTGGATGAGATGGTCAGCAGCGGCCGTTTGCGCCAGCGCAAAACCACGGCGGAAACGCTGCGGGATTTGCGCCACGGGTTGGCGGACGAAGACCAGCGTGTGTGGCTGCGCCGCTATCATCAAACGGAACTCATCCGCATCGGCCTGCGCGACATATTGGGTCTGGCCGATTTCGAGCAATATCTGCAGGAACTCTCCTCGCTGGCCGACGCCTGCCTCCAATACGCGCTCGAAGTCGTGATGCGCAAGCACAAGATGAAGACGCCGCCCTTTGTGATCATTGGTCTGGGCAAGCTCGGCGGAGCCGAAATCGATTACGGCTCGGACCTCGACATTATTTTCGTCGCGGATTCACGGGCCGCCAATCTGACTAAACTTGCCCGCCTGGCCCTGGAAATCATGGACCTCGTTTCGAGCCGCACCGAAATGGGGATTGTGTTCCACACGGACGCGCGCCTCCGGCCGGATGGTGAAAAGGGACTGCTCGTGAACACGCTCAAGGCTTACGAGGAGTATTACCGCCGGAGGGCGCAGCTCTGGGAAATTCAGTCCCTCACACGCACCCGGCCGGTGGCGGGCGATTTCCAGCTCGGCGAACGCTTCCAACAACTGGCCGCGAAGTTGACGGATTTCTCGCCAGCAGGGCCGGCGTCCCGCCTGCCCCCGGGGGTGGATCAAAAGCGGCGCCGGCCAGATGGCTGCCCGGCATCGCTGCCCGCCTGTGTCACACCGGATTGGAAACAGAAAATCCATGAGATGCGGATGCGGATTGAGAAAGAGCGGACGCCGGCCGGCAAGGATGACCTGGCGATCAAAACCGGCAAAGGCGGGTTGATGGATGCGGAATTCTTGGCGCAGACGATGTGCCTGGAGAATGGCTGGCAGGAGGCCAATACACTGCGCGCGCTCGAACGCGGACGGCAAGCAGGTGCTTTGCCGGAGGCCGAAAAATTGATCGACAATTACCGCCAGCTCCGGCGGGTGGAGGGCATCCTCCGGCGCTGGAGTTATGAAGGGGAAACTGTCTTGCCCGACGATCCTGCCCCGTACTACCGGGTTTCCGTCCGCTGCGGATTTGCCATGCCGCAAGCGTTTCGGGAAGCCTTGGCGCAGTGGCGCAAGGCCATTCGGGAGGTGTATGCGCGGGTGTTTAACACTTGATCCCGCTTGAATGGGGCGTCCGCGCCATGAACGAAAGACCGGCCAAGCTGATCCCCGCGGGCCGCTGGCCCTCAACCGGCGACTCAGCTTCTCCGGAACACGACGATCCGGTTCGTATTCGTGCCCTTGAAATTGTTGTCCACGCCCCAGCAATTGGCGGTCTTGGTGAATTTTTGATCATTGATGACCACGAGCACGGGCTCGAATCCGGCGGCGACGCCGCAGGGCAGGACAGCCTCTTCCAATTTTGTTTTTCCGCCGTGGACTTCGCCAACTTCAAACGCAACGTGGCCGCCGGGTTTCAGAACCCGATACAATTCGTGGAAAACTTCAGTCATGGCCTCTCGCCAGTTTTCGAGTTTGCGTGGAACGGTGAGTCTGACCGATTGGGGGTCGATATCAAGAAACCAGCAGCGCAGCCAATTGTCCGTCGCATAATCCACCACGTCGAGAAACGGCGGCGACGTGACCACGAGCGAAACGGAGTTGTCTGGAATATCTGGAGTGGCCGCGGCAGGTTTCGTCAGCAAAAGCGCTCGCGAGGCGACACCGGCGAGCACTTGCCTTGTGTTAGAATCACAATCGCTCAACAACACGCGGCTCTTTTTAAGAATCAGCTCCGGAACGTTACGACGCGGCGGGGTTTGACTTCGTTTAGCGTTGATTTTTTGCTGTGATTTGACCGAGACCGCTTGATTGGGCGGCAATGTGTAAACAGAAAAGAAACCCGGCGAATGCCCAGTAAGCCGGTTTATCGCGAGCAGGCGAATCCATTTGTCCGCTGCATCCAGCGCGTCCTTCTGTTGACGCGCCAGCAGATATTTTCTCAGCGCGACGATTTCGTGGAGCGTTTCCGGATGGTAAAACACCAGCAAATCTTCCGGGCAATGGCCCTTGGCGCCAAAATCAATTTGCCCCAGGCGCTCTGCCACTTCGTGCAGATGCGGCGGATTCAGTCGGGGTTCGGTCAGCACAATGCTCAACGGATTGATGTCGCAGCCGAAGGGGACTCGCCCCAGCAGCGCGGCTTCCAGCGGGGTGGTGCCGCGGCCCATGAATGGATCGTAAACGATGTCGCCGGGTTGGGTGAGTCGTTCGATGAAGAACCGCGGCAACTGGGGCTTGAAACAGGCGCGGTAGGAAATTTCCTGGAGCGAATTTGCCTGGCGCTGCCTGGCCGTCCAGAATTCGTTGACATAGGTCGGCGCTTCGCGATTCTTGCCGGGTGCCTCGGCGAATCGGGTTATCAGCGTCCGCGTTGGCTGTCCGAATTCGTTGAAGGAAGCCAATTCGTCTGGTAGGGCCTTGCGAATCAAAGCGTTTGGAGGATTACTCCAAACCAAAGCCAGCTCCGGCGTTTCGCCGTGGTCCGCGTTGAATGGTTTGCTCGCCAGAGGTTGCATTCACTCTAAGAAGACCATCCGCCGGAGAATTCTGCAAGGCGAGTTTCTGCTTTCATGTGCCAAGGGAGTTCGGTTCAGATGATTTCATTTGCACGACGAAGGCTTATGTGTTTCTGTTTCTTGAGTCGAGTTGAAATCATGTGTCCCGCTCATTTGGTCGCCCAATGTCACTCGTCAATGAAGCGAAACTGTATGTGCAAAATCTGCCCGTCGGTGGTGCGGAGCGGCTGATCTTGGAGTTTTTACTCCAGAATGGTATCGGACGACATAACGCTCAGACGTGGGCAACCCTGGACAAACACCTGCGGCAAAATGGGCATCACATTCGGCAACAGGCATTTCAGCAAGGACTGCTCAAACGAAGCCGAGAGTCTTCCGTCTTCATTGGTTCGAATGATCATGGCGAAGGGCGCGGCTACTTTTTGATTCAGGACAGAGAGGATGCAGAACTGATGCGGCAGTGGTATTGTCGCCGTATTCAAGTTGAGCAGGAGCACCTTGATCAACTGGACAGATTGATACAAAAGCACTTTGCTGGGGCGGCTCCATAGTCGTCGTGGAAGGGTCGCTCCATCCTTTGCTGCAAGTTGTTGAATCAGTGAGGGACGATGCAAAGCTTAAACAATAGCCCGAGGGTGGGTAGGTTCTCAGCCTCGGCGTCGGTCTAGAAGGATCTCCGGCCTACGGCGCTGCCTTTCGATGCATCCTGCAAAACGCTGGAACCGCAGGTCGCTATTCATGAGCTGAGTTGCAGGCTCAGGCTGAGGTTTTGCCGACAATCGCCAGAATTACCTTCCCCGGTTGACCCCGGACAAGTGGCGCAATTCAGTCCGCATGTTCCCGAGGGCGTGTGGCTTGTCCCTCTCCAGGACAAGCGCAAAATCAGGGCAAACTCAGCGCAAAATCAGGACTTGCAAACCCACCGAGCGGCGACTAGGCTCTCCGCTCCTTTTATGGCAGTTAAAATTCGCATGAAGCGGATCGGGACGAAGAACACGCCCGTGTTCCGCATTGTCGTGGCCGATGGCCGCAGTCCGCGTGATGGCAAGTTCATCGAGGAACTGGGCACGTATCAGCCGTTGAAGAAGGGGGATAATTTCACCCTGAACCTCGAGCGGGCGAAATATTGGATCAGCAAAGGCGCGCAGCCGAGCGAAACCGTCGCCAGCTTCATCAAGAAAGCCGGCAAAGCCGCCGGCGCCACCGTGTAAGGGGACGATTTATGCAGGCCTTTCTCGAATACGTCGTCAAAGGGCTGGTGGCACATCCGGATGCCGTAACCATCACCCCGGTTCAGCATGAGGGGACAACAGTGTACGAATTGCGTTTGCATCCGCAGGACATTGGCAAGGTGATCGGCCGGCAGGGCATGACGATCAACGCCATCCGGTCGTTGCTGCTGGCCGGCAGCGCCAAGAAAGGGATGCGCTGCACCCTGGAAATTGTCGAAGAGAAACCTTGAATCCCCCTCGTCCTCGTTCTCGTTGCCCGCGAATCACGAGGATGGGGACGAGGGCGAGCACGATGGAGTGAAAATTGACGTGCTCACCTTGTTTCCGGCGATGTTCGCCGGGCCGCTCGACGAAAGCATCATCAAGCGGGCGCGCGAAACCGGGTTGGTGGATCTGAAGATCCACAATTTGCGTGATTACGCCCATGACCGCCACAAAACGGTGGATGATCGTCCCTTTGGCGGCGGGCCGGGCATGTTGTTGAAACCCGAACCGATCTTTGAAGCAGTGGAAACGCTCTCGCGCGAAAACACGCGCGTGATTCTGTTGTCGCCTTCCGGCCGGCGGTTCAACCAGTCGATTGCGGGCGACTTGGCCAGGCGGGACGATTTGCTGTTGATCGTCGGCCATTACGAAGGCTTCGACGAGCGGGTGCGCGAGCGGTTGGCGGATGACGAGCTGTCCATCGGCGATTACGTGCTGACCAATGGCGCGTTGCCGGCCATGGTGATCATCGACGCCGTGGTCCGATTGTTGCCCGGTGTGCTGGGTGATGAAGAGAGCGCGGCCGAAGAATCCTTCAGCCACGGGCTGCTGGAATATCCGCAGTATACCCGCCCGGCGGAATTCCGCGGAATGAAGGTTCCCGAAGTGCTGTTGTCCGGCAATCACGCCGAAATTGCCAACTGGCGCGCCGAACAGGCCCGGCTGCGAACCGAAGAACGAAGACCGGATATTTTATGAACCAGGCATTACTTGAAAAAATTGAATCGGAGCAGTTCCGTAAGGACAAAGCGAACTTTGAGGTTGGCGACTCGGTCCGGGTGCACACTCGGGTGGTCGAAGGCGACAAGGAGCGCATCCAGATTTTCTCCGGCGTGGTCATCGGCCGGCGCGGCCGCGGTTTGAATGAAACGTTCACCGTCCGCCGCATCAGCTATGGCGAAGGCGTCGAGCGCGTTTTCCCGCTGCACTCTCCGCGTGTGGACAAAGTCGAGGTCGAGCGGCAAGGATCGGTGCGCCGGGCCAAGCTGACCTACCTCCGCAAGCGGCTGGGCCGAGGTGCGACATTGGTCAAGGAAAAAGAAAGCAGGGGCGACGCCACCGCCACTCCGGCCGAGAAGGCCTGACCGGCTCAACTCCCCAGGGCGAGAGCGAGGTTTCGGCCTCGCTTTTTTGCTGCGTTCACAAGCCAAACCTGGTAGTTTGCGGACACCATGAGCAGGCTTCACATCCAATTCCTGGATCAGGAGTTTCATCGGGTGTTGTTCGATGTCATGCCTATCCCGGTCTTCGTCGTGGATGAAGACGTGAGCATCCTCGATTACAACGCGGCGGCAGGCCGGCTGATGGGCAAGGACAGGCGGTTGGTGATACAACGGCGGGGCGGGGAAGTGCTGAACTGTGCGAACTCCAAGGATGCGCCCGAGGGCTGCGGCCGCGCGCTGGCCTGCCGGCGCTGCGTGTTGCGCAAGTCCGTTCGGGCTGCTGCGCGGGGCCGTCGCGTCGTTCGCCAGGCGGCGAGGATGGAGCTGATCACCAAAGGCAAGCGTGCCAAGGTGGATTTGCGGGTGAGTTGCCAGCCGTTCACCTATGGACGGCGCTCATTCATTCTGCTGGTTCTCGAAGGTTTGAACGCCTGAAGCATTCGTGCTCCGGTTCGGCGCTGGTTTTGGGCGAGGGTGATCTGTCTGCCTGACTGACTGCAAAGGCATCAGGCCCCTGCGCGAGGAGGATCGCTCCAGTGGGGTAGCCGCGGGATTTAACCCGCGGAGCGGTTATCGCAACTGGCTCGCTGCCTCAACAGGCGCAACCGACTTCTCCTCACGCGTTTTTAGATTCCTGATTTTCGCCGCCAGCTCACCCGCGGCTGTCCGTTCCAGCTTGGCGACGTGACGGGCGTTCAATTCCTGCGCCCGCTTGAATTGCTTGTCCGGCCTGGCGGAGGTGAAAGGATATTCCACCGCCAGACCGGCATTGCGAAGATGTTGAGCCAGTTTGAGCGACTCGCTTCGCAGGGATTCGTCCTCAATCAAACAGAACACGTCCACGCCCGGATCGAACTTCGGCAAAAGCCCTCGCGCTTTGAGCAACTCCAGCAAAACCACGTCGCCCATGCCGAACCCGAGCGCCGGCAGGTCCACTTTGCCGCCGCTGATGAGCTTGACAAGGTTGTCGTAGCGCCCGCCACCGGCGATGGCGCGGAACCCGCCCTTGCGATCGAATGCTTCAAACACCACCCCGGTATAATAAGCCAGGCCGCGGATGATATGATAATCCACTTTCACGTACTGACTCAGGCCGCGCGCGGCGAGGTTGTCGATGATGCCCTTGAGTTCCGCCGTCGGCTCGCCGCTTGCGATGAATTCGTTTACCTCGTCCGGCGAAGAGCCGAGAGCCAGGAGCTTTTTTGCGCTCTCGTCCGGCGGCGTGCGTTCCAGCTTGTCAATCACCTGAAAGAATTCGTAGGCGCTCGCGCAGTCGCTTCGCCCAGCGCCCTTCTCGCTTCTCGCCTCGTAAAACTTTTGCCATGCATTACGGCTGCTCAGGCGAATGACGAAATCCGCCTCACTCAGTCCAAAGGAACGCAAACTGTCGATCAGCAAGGCGATCAGTTCGGCGTCGGCGGACGGATCGGTTTCGCCGATTATGTCCGCGTTGAGTTGGAAGTGCTCGCGCAGGCGGCCTTTCTGCTGACGTTCGTAGCGGAACAGTTGCGGGATGGCGTACCACTTGATCGGCTTTTTATAATTTCGCTCATGCGCCGCGATCATGCGGGCGAGAGTGGGGGTCATTTCCGGCCGGAGCGCCACGTCACGCTCGCCTTTATCTTTGAAATTGTAGAGTTGGCCGACGATTTCCTCGCCGCTCTTGGTGGTGAATAGTTCGAGCGTTTCCAGCGGGGGGCCGTCATATTCGCGGAAGCCATAACGGCGGGCCGTCTCGCGCCATTTGCCGAAGAGGTACTGCCGCGCGTCCGTGCTCCAGACATCCGGGTGCGGCAGCGGTTCAGGATAGAAATCACGAAAACCGGGTAAACGTTCCATAGCTCAATAAACCGCGTCGCTCACGCGGCCTGAATTCAGGACGGCATGCTAAGATGCACGCGCCCAAAAGAGAAGAGGAATAAGCAGGCGGTTACTGACCAGTCTCCTTTTCCTGAGGAAATCCATGCTCAGCTTTCGTCAGCAAATGCTTAAGCTAAAGTCATATTCCACCGATGAAGATGTATGGGTTTGTTTAGCTCCAGAGAACAATCCATAGCTCCGAAGGCCCTGCCGCCTCAACCGGAGAAAGCCCTGCCGCCGGAAAATGGCAAGGGCGAACCGTCAATTCCATCCAGCCAACCGGGTTTGTCGGCAAATCGCGCGATTGACTGGCGGGTGCTGTTTGTCGGCGGTAGTCCTTTGTGGTTCCACCAAATTGAACGCGATATACTCTGTCTTCAGCCAAACTGGCTGTGTCAGCGAGTGGAAACCGTCGCGCAGGCCCAGGCCGTGCTGGAGTCTGCTTCCTTTGACGCGGCGGTTTTGGATAGACAGATTTCTGATCAGACGGATCGGTTGAGCGAACTGGAGAAAAGCATCAAGCGGATCATTTGCCTCGTGCGCTGCAACATGTCCGATCGCTCGACCGTGGGGCGGTGGCATCGTATTGGGCTGACGCCGGTATCTGAAGACGGCGATGCAGCCGTGTTGGTTGCGGGTCTGAAGCGGGCCAGGAGTCTGCGGGACTGGATGGCGGATCCGGCTATCCGGAAACTGTTGCCGCACCTTCACAAGCTGCCTGCCGCGCCCAGGCTTCACGCGGAAGTTTCCGAGCAATTACGCTCGCCGAACAGCTCGATCAGCGTCTTGGCTCGCCTCATCTCGCAGGATCCGGTCATGTCCGCCAAAATTCTCCAGGTGGCGAATTCAACCTTTTTTGGCCTCGCTTACGAAGTTACCGACACTGCCGAGGCGGTGATGATTCTGGGTACGGAGCGGATCAGGTCGCTCATCCTGTTGGTGGGTGTTTTCTCACAGTATGCGGAATCCAAATGTCCCGGCTTGTCTCTCGAACTCGTCTGGGGCCACAGTGTTCAGGTTGGCTTATTTGCGCGAAGCATCACTTTCGCTGAAACCAAGGATGCCAGAATGGCCGAAGCGGCCTTTACCGCGGGCCTACTGCATGACATTGGCAAGCTGATCCTGGTCGGCAATGTGCCGGAGACATATGAGGCGGTGCGGCAATTGCAGGCAAGCGAACAGCTATCGCCACGGGAGGCCGAACTGAAGTTGCTGGGAACCACCCATGCCGAGCTGGGAGCCTGTCTGTTGGCCACCTGGGGATTGCCCCTGCCGATTCTCGAAGCGATTGCCTGGCACCATGAACCGCTCAAATCCGCCAGCAAAGGCTTTTCTCTGCTGGCGGCTGTGCACGCAGCCAATGTGTTCGCTCAGGAATGCGGTCAGGGAAGTGGTGAAGGCATGCGGGATTCCATCAACCTCGAGTTCCTCCTGCGCATAGGAATGAGCGACTGCCGCAACCGCTGGCGGGAATTCTGCGGAATTACGGACAAGCCGGAAACCGGGACTCAGCAAAACCGTCTGGTTCAGCGCGAAGAGGCCAAGCAGAACTAAAACGGGCGAGGCGCAGCCTCAGACCTTTTGGGCCCTCCCGGTTGTCGAACGCTTTCCTCTACTGGCGGACGTCTCCAGGGGTGAGCGCCTCGTTCGACGTGATTAAGCCGGAGGTGTTTGCGAAGCGGCTTTGGCTCCCAGCTTCAGCACCTCCGCGCGCATTTCTTTCCCAGGTTTAAACTTTACCACTGAACGTTCAGGAATCGGCACATCTGTCTCCGGAGAGTTGGGATTGCGGCCGATGCGCGCTTTGCGGATTTTGACTTCGAAAACACCAAAGTTGCGCAATTCTACCTTGTCGCCTTTGGCCAATGCTTCGGCAATGTAATCGAGCGTCTTTTGGACGACATCAAGTACTTGCTGCTGAACAAGACCCGTCTCGTTGCTGATCCGGGTGACCAAATCTCGCTTTGTCAGGGTCATAGATTATTCCTAGGTTTTGATTTATCTGACTAGCCTTTATCTGACTAGCCTCCGTATATCCCTCGTGAAGCCAACGGTCAAGCGAGGAATGACACTTAAAAAATACGGCTTCAGGCCGCTCTTCCCGGCCAATTGGCCACCTTGAAAGTCTCCGACCCCGGCATCATCGTCATGCTTGTGGGCAGAGGGGCACACTGCGAAGCGCGAACTCAGAATAACGCCAGCCCACTCGCCCTTCGCACCCCTCACTTCAAACTTCAATTGCAGCCCCAGTTGTGAAGTGCGCCTCGACGGTCCGACCTCCTGGACCTTGGACTTAGAACCTCATTTAACCCGAACACTTCCAGTCAGTTCCTGCACGCCCTCCAGGTTGTGTCTCTGCAGGAACTCGCGGATGCCGGCGATCACATTCAAAGCGGTCTGCGGCTCGTAGAAATTTGCCGTGCCCACCGCCACAGCCGTCGCGCCGGCCATCATGAACTCAATCGCATCCGCCGCATTCTGGATCCCGCCCATGCCGACGATTGGGATCTTCACCGCGTTGGCTGCTTCCCAGACCAGCTTGACGGCGATGGGCTTGATGCATGGTCCCGTGAGGCCACCAGTGATGTTCGCCAGTTTGGGCCGGCGTGTTTCGATATCGATGGCCATGGCCGGGTAACTGTTCATGATCGACAAGGCGTCGCTGCCGGCGTCTTCGGCCGCCCTGGCGTAGGGCGCAATGCTGACGATATTCGGGCTCAGCTTCGTGATCAGCGGGAGCTTCGTGGCCTTCCGGCACGCGGACACCACCTGCGCCAGCAGTTTCACATCCGTTCCAAAGTGCGCGCCGCCTTCCTTGACATTGGGACAGGAGACGTTGAGTTCCAGCGCGCCGACGCTGCCGAGCGCGTCGAATCGCCGGGCTGCTTCGGCGTATTCCTCGAGCGTCGTGCCCCAGATGTTGATGATGGTCGGGACCTTGAGCCCTTTGAGGAATGGCCAGTATTTCTTGATGAAGCCCTCCACACCAGGCCCCTGCAGGCCGATGGCATTGATCAACCCGCTGGCGACCTCGACCGTGCGGGGCGTCGGGTTCCCGCGGACGGGTTCGATCCGGATGCCTTTGACAACCACGGCGCCCAACTGATTTAGATCGATGAGTTCGGAATATTCAACACCGTAACCGAACGTGCCCGAGGCAACCATCACCGGGTTGTGCAGCTTCAGTTTGCCAATGTGGACCGAGAGATTCATTTCATTAACAATTGGCAGTTGGCGACTCATCTCATCCCTTCCCACGCAATCCGGCCCGCATCAAACACCGGCCCTTCGGTGCAACTGCGCTGGTATTCCCAACCATCGCCGGCCTTGATCGGGATTACGCACGTCAGGCAGACGCCGACGCCGCAACACATGTGTTCGTCCATCGAAAGCTCGGCCGGCACCCGGAATTCTTCCGCGATTTTGCCAACCGCCTTGAGCATCGGCGTCGGTCCACAAGCGAAGAGTTTGCGTCCTGCCGAACTGCGCCGCAGCTCTTTCAGCAGCGGCTCAGTCACCATTCCCTTTTCACCTGCGCTGCCATCTTCGGTGCTCGCCCGCACGTCCCATCCGAGGGCTCGGAATTCAGCTTCGCACAGGATATCCACGCGCCGCCGGCCACCCACGAACACGATGCCTTTCTGCGGCGAACGCTCGGCCAGCAGATAGAGCGCGGCCATGCCGTAACCGCCGGCAACGAGTAGCGGCGTTTCGCCTCCGGATTTCGGAACGGTGAATCCATGGCCCAGCGGACCGATCGCGCTGAGTTCCTTGCCCGGACGCATGCGCGAGATGGCCTCCGTGCCTTTGCCGACAGTTTTGTAGAGGATGGAGAACGTGTCGCCGGCGGCCTGGAAGATGGAAAAAGGCCGCCGCAGCAAGGCCTCTTTCATGGGCAGCACCCGCACGTGCGCAAACTGTCCCGGCTGCACCAGCGGGGCGATCGCCGGCGCGCGCACGACCAAACGGAAGTAGAGGTCGGTGTCGCGCTCGTTGGAAATGATCTGGACTGTCTGCTCAACCATCGTCGCCATCGAGGATGGTGGCGGTTGTGGGGCGTGTCAACTGCACGAACTTCCGGAGGAACGGAGTAATGGGGTATTGCAGTAATGGGCAAAACCGCGCCTCCCGTCACTCCAACACTCCATCACTCCGCTTTCCCGTGCCGAGCCGTGGAAGATGCCGTTGCCGCAACCGTGGGCTGGGCGGCGCGAAACGTGTGGTCCTCGTTCCGGCCATTTCGTTCTGCGGCGCGCCTGAGGAGGCTGCGGCAAGTCGCCAATGCCAGCAGCGGCCAACTGTTCCGGTAGATGTCGTACTTCAGATAAAACACCTTGGGGAACCCGGTGCCGGTGGTTTCGTGTTCCGTCCAGGAGCCGTCCGGATTCTGGGTTCGGATCAGGTATTCAATCCCGCGCTGGATGCTCGGCCGGCTTGGATCATCAAAAGCGCACAAGCCCATGACCGCCCAGGCGGTTTGGGACGCCGTGCTCGGCCCCTGGCCTTTAAAGACCGGGTCGTCGTAGGTATTGCAGCGTTCCCCCCAGCCGCCGTCTTCGTGCTGGATGCTTTCGAGCCAGGCCCGGGCTTTGAGCAGCCACGGCTGGTTCATGTCCAGGTTGAGCGCGCGCAAGCCCCGCAGCACCTGCCACGTGCCGTAAATGTAATTGACCCCCCAGCGGCCGTACCATGAGCCGTCGGTTTCCTGATGTGTGCGGACGTAGTCGAGCGCCTCCTTTACCTGCGGATGGCGGGTGCTGTAGCCCTCGTATCCGAGCAATTCCAGAATCCGCGCGGTGATGTCCGCGCACTCGGGGTCGAGCATCGCGTTGTGGTCCGCAAAAGGAACTTTCTCCAGAATGTTTTTCGTACAATCCTTGTCGAAAGACGCCCAGCCGCCGTCTTTGCACTGGAACGTCAGCATCCATTTCAATCCGCGCTGGAAGCACTCGTCGCGTTTCTGCCGATTGTGGGTCGGAATTTTCCGCAGCGCCAGCAACACCATGGCGGTGTCGTCCACGTCCGGGTTCCACTTGTTGTTGAATTCGAACACCCAACCGCTGGGCTCCACCTTCGCCGGGTTCTTGTACTGCCAGTCGCCGCGGAAGCGGATTTCGCGATCGATCAGCCATTGCGCGGCTTTCCTGAGCGAAGGATGATCGGCCGGAATTCCCGATTCGTGGAGGCAAATGGTCACGATGGCCGTGTCCCACACGGGCGAAAAACAGGGCTCCAGCCACACCCGGTCGGCGGTTTCGTGCTCCAGCTTCTTCAATTCGCTCCTGGCGCGCACAACTTCCGGATGATCGTCGGGATAACCGAGCGCCTTGAGCGCGATCAACGAATTGAGGATGCCCGGAAAAATGGCCGCCAGGCCGTCCGAGCCGTCAAACCGTTCGAGCATCCACTGCCCGGCCTTTTTGAGCGCGCGCCGGCGAAACGGATGAATGCCGTTTTCGGCGAACCACTCGGCAAACTTGTGGAGGCGATCGAGCCAAAGGAAGAAGTTGCGCCATGAAAGGCGATCGGGATCGGGCGCCAGCGCCAGGTCGCGTTCGTGGAAACCCAGGGGATACAGCTCATCGAGGTTGACCCCGTTCCTGGGGGGGCGGGTGGGTTTGAAATGGTTGATAATGGCCAACGGCACGAGCATGGCGCGCGACCAGTTGCTCATGTCCCAGAAATTCACATGAAACCATTTGCCCAACAGCAGCACCTCGCACGGAATGGTCGGCACGTACTCCCAGGGGAACAGGCCCAGCAGCGCCAGATACAATTTGGAAAAAGTGTTCATGCGCGGCACACCCCCGAGGTTCAGCGCCAGTTCGCGCGCGCGCAGCATGCGCCCGTCCGTGACGGGCACTCCCGCCAGTTTCAGGGCCAGATACGCCTTGATCGTCGCGTTCACTTCCGACGGACCGCCATGGTAGATGTTCCACCCGCCGTCGGGCAACTGCATGGAGAAAATGTGATGGACGGCCTTGCGTTGCCACACCGGATCGACTTTGCCTTCCCAATGATAAAAGGCCAGCATGTCGGAAACGAGGGTGGAATCGACCATCAATTCGCCGTTCCAGTAGCCTTCCGGTTTTTGGATCGAAAGCAAATGCTCCTGCGCCCGCATGATAACGCTCTCTAACTCCCGCTTCGGCTGGAACCCCGGGTGTTGCTGTCGCGGTTGGGTCTTCGAACGGCTCTCTTCAAACGTGGCAGACACGCGCATACTCTGCAAATCCCTTTCTACGCTGTAAAGTGTTTAATCTTCCCGTTTCTTCACCGTTTCTGGACGCGAGCGGCTCCCTTCACATTCAATTCTGCCCGCTTTTATGCGCTGTAATTATAGCTGTCGTTCAACTTCCTGCAAATTGCAACGGCGTGGCGGATGCATACGGACAGGAGGAAGAGAAGATATATTTTGAGTTTGCGCCCGCGGGTTTAGGCGGTAGCGTTAAACGCCAATGAAGTTCTGGAAATATCATGCGCTCGGCAACGATTATTTGGTCCTGGACCCGAAGGAACTGCCCCAACCGCTTACCAGCGCGCAAATAAAACTGCTCTGTCACCGCAACTTCGGTGTCGGTTCGGATGGAATTCTGCTGGGCCCGTCACCTTCCGCAAAGGCGGCGTCGGCTTTGCGCATCTATAATCCCGACGGGAGTGAGGCGGAGAAAAGCGGCAACGGCTTGAGAATTTTCGCGCGGTGTCTTTGGGACCGAAAACTTGTCGGCGACGAAGAATTTGCCGTCGAGACGCCCGGCGGAGTGGTGAAGTGCACTGTTCTGGACAGGGGCAAAATGGTGCGCGTTGAAATGGGCAAGGTGAGCTTCTGGAGCGACCAGATTCCCGTCACGGGTCCCCGACGCGAAGTGATCAACGAACAACTTCAAGTCGGCGGAATGACGTTCCGATATTGCGCCGCGACGGTTGGCAACCCGCACTGCGTCGTGCTGCTGGAAACCACGCCCGAACTGGCAAAACAATTTGGTCCGCTCCTGGAAGTGCATCCGAGCTTTCCGAATCGTACTAACGTGCAGTTTTTGAAAGTGCTCGACCGGTGCAATCTCGAAATTCAAATCTGGGAACGCGGGGCCGGTTACACGCTGGCTTCGGGCAGCAGCAGCAGCGCGGCGGCGGCAGTGGCTTGCAGACTCGGTTTGTGCGACCGCTCCGTCACCGTCCACATGCCTGGCGGCAAACTCGCCATCGAGATCGGGCAGGATTTCAGCATTTTGATGACCGGGCCGGTGGCGAAAGTGGCGGAGGGCGTGTTGGCCGAGGAACTGTTGAATTACCCGGTTCCGGTCTGAATCCGGCGCGTGCATGCCGGTGAGCCGTGTCCGCGCAAGAAGCAGGATGCTTCGTTAACCCGCAGGCAGGGATACCTGCGCTGCGCGGCTCGTCCGTTTAAGCCAGCCGCCGGCGCCGAAAAGTCAACAGCGTCTTCCGGGCGTAGGAAAGCCACAGCAAGCTGAGCGACGCAATCATCAGAATTTGGCCGAGCAAGGGAAAGCTGTAGAACAGGAAAGCCACGCCTCCACAAATGACAGTTGCTTTAGTCAGATCTAACACACTCATACGGCTAAGGTCGGTTAAGAGCCGCGGTCGCGCACGTGGTTTTCACTCTTGTCCTTTCAGGCGGTGACGAGAGCGGCCACTTGCCGAGAGCTGCTCTAAGTTTCCACAAGTGTTTCAGTGGATGCAAGCCCTAAGTTGAAACAAGCCCGAGATCCAGAAGACTTTGGCTTTGCGGCAATCATGGATTTGACTACTCTTAGTGACGACTCCGGCCCCGGAATGAATGCGAAGGAAGGCCGGCCGGCAGAACGACATTTATGAGAAGGAAGATCACTGTGATGGCGGCCGGGTTTTCCCTCGCCACCCGGCTTTTTGCCCAAACTTCCCAAACCAGCGGCGCCGGTGCGTTGTCTATCGCCGGCGGAGCATTCCAGCCCAGTTGGGAATCACTGACCAATTTCCATTGTCCGGAATGGTTCCGCGACGCCAAGTTTGGCATCTGGGCACATTGGTCCGCCCAATGCGTGCCCGAGCAGGGCGATTGGTACGCCCGCAGCATGTATGTTCAGGGCAGCGCCGACTACAAATACCACGTCGAACACTACGGCCATCCCTCGAAGGTTGGATTCAAGGACATCGACCACGACTGGCACGCGGAAAACTGGAATCCTGAGAGGCTCATCGCCCTCTACAAACGCGCGGGCGCGAAATACTTCATGGCCCTGGGCAATCACCATGACAACTTCGACTGCTGGAACTCCAAATACCAGCCCTGGAACTCCGTGAAGATTGGACCGCACCGCGACATCGTCGGCGAATGGGCCAAAGCCGCGCGCCAAGCCGGCCTCCGCTTCGGCGTGTCCGTTCATGCTTCGCACGCGTGGAACTGGTTTGAAGTCGCCGCGGGCGCGGACACGAACGGCCTGCTGGCCGGCGTGCCCTACGACGGCAAGCTGACCCAAGCCGACGGCCGGGGCCTGTGGTGGGACGGCCTCGACCCGCAGGACCTCTACGCCCAGAACCACGCGCCCGGCAGGGATTTTGTCTGGGATTTTGATCCTGCCAAAGGCAGCAGCACGCCAGATACAGCCTACTGTTTGAAGTTTTTCAACCGCATCAAAGACTTGGTGGATTCATACCATCCTGATCTGGTCTACTTCGACGACAGCGTGTTGCCGCTGGAGAAGGTTGACCCGGCATACGGCTTGAGCATCGCCGCGCACCTTTACAACGCCAGCATCCGGTGGCATGGCCGGAACGAGTCCGTGATGACCTGCAAGGATTTGAACCCGATGCAGCGCCAGGCTCTCGTCTATGACATCGAGCGCGGTAAGGCGGCCGACATTCTGCCGTTCCCTTGGCAGACCGACACGTGCATCGGTTCGTGGCATTACCAGCGCAGCTTGCTGGACAAACACCAGTACAAAACCGCCGGCACGGTCATTCACATGCTCGTGGATATCGTGAGCAAGAACGGCAATCTCATGCTCAGCATTCCCGTGCGCGGCGAGGGCACGATTGATTACGATGAAATCACCTGCCTGGAAGGCATCGCCCGGTGGATGAGCGTGAACCGCGAGTGCATCTTCGGCACGCGACCCTGGATGATTTATGGTGAAGGGCCATCGGTCGGGAATGAGGAGAAGGGCCACTTCGGCGGCGTCAAAGACACCGGCGGCAAAGCCTACACGGCGCAGGACATCCGGTTCACCACCAAGGGTAAAGCCCTCTACGCCATCGCCCTTGGCTGGCCCCAGGACGGACAACTCGTCGTCCGCTCGCTGTCGAAAATCCCCGGCGACGGCTCGGCCAACAAAATCAGAAAGATCATCCTGCTCGGGCATTCCGGCAAACTCACATGGTCCCAAACCACCAATGGTTTGCGGATCAAATTGCCGGCGCACAAAACCTCGGATTTTACCTGCGCCATCAGAATCAACGGCAGGAATTTGAAGCCGGCGCCGTGGCAATGATCCTCGCCAGGTGTGATCGTCTTAGAGGATAACGCTTTTTCTCTTCGCCGATTTTTTGGGCACTGACGGCGCAGCGCCCTCCAGTCGACGCGGCGCTCGCCGGGAGTCTCCCCCCCCATCAAACCGTGCGACCACCGCTGTGCCACCGCCATGGGCTTGCTCAGGAGGGAAAACGCATTTCCTGAGCGTAAATCTCTTCGAAGTCGCGAGCGCGGTTGAGCGCCACATGTTCGACGCGGTCCGCGATGGCGTCCCACTCCGCCCCGTCTTCGAATAATGCCCGCTTGGCGCCGAGCAGCGCAGTGTTTCCGGCGGGTACCACGCGATTGAGCGGCATGCGCAGCAGGCCGATGCGCTGCGCGCTGGTGCGGCTGATGTAGTTTCCGAACGCGCCGGCGAGATGAACCTGCCGCAGGGCTCCGAGCGAAGCGCCAAATTCCTTGATCAGGATTCGCAGGCCGGCGGCGATGGCTCCCTTGGCCAGTTGCAGCTCGCGCACATCCGTGGGCAGCAAGGCCACCGGGCCGGCGAGTTTCATGGAGGGTCCGATCGTCATTCGGCCATCAGGTCGAATCCAACCCAGATCCAGCCCCGCCGCAACCGCATCCACCAATCCGCTGCCGCACAACCCGCGCGCATCGCCGCCGCCGATGACGCGGCAAACGACCGCGCCGTTCTGGATCCGCACCTCACTGATGGCGCCGGTGGCCGCTCTCATGCCCATCGAGATCCGCGCCCCTTCAAACGCCGGCCCGGCTGCCGCGGAACTGCACAAGATCCGCTCGCGGTTGCCGACGGCAACCTCTCCGTTTGTGCCCAGATCCATCAATGCAATCAGTTCGGGGCTCTCGTGCAGGCCTGTGGCGACGATCCCCGCCAGAATATCCGAGCCAACAAAACCGCCGATACAAGGCAGGAATTCCACCGCTTGGTTCCGCCCCGTTTTCCAACCCAGGCTGTCGGGTGAGAACTGGAGTCGCTCCGTTTGCCTCGGCTGAAATGGGTGTTCCGCCATCGGCGCGACGTCGACACCGCAAAACAGATGGTGCATGACGGTGTTGCCGACGATCACCGTGCGGGCCAATGGCTGCCCGGGCGGACCGGCTGACAGGAGCTGTGTCACCAGGTCGCCGACTTGCTGGCGAATCAGGCGCTGCAATTCCGCCTGCCCGCCGCGCATCGCGAATTCGATGCGGCTCATGATGTCGCCGCCGTGGCGGGCTTGCGCGTTCAACGCTGTTCTGACGGCCAGCACGTTGCCGGTCTCCAAATCCAGCAGTTGCCCGGCCAGAGTGGTGGTGCCGAGATCAATCGCCACACCAAGCCCTGCGCGCGGCGTAAACCCGAACGGCGTGTGATCGCCCAGCACAGGCATTTCCCACTGCGCCAGTTCCAGTTCCAGATCGGCGGTGACGGAATGCCGGCAGGCCAGGCGCCAGCCATCCACGAGCTCGGCGGGCGTCAGCAAATTGCTTTCCTCATCGCTGACCAACAAACTTCCTTGGAGCGCTTTCACGCGGCACCCTTTGCAGCGTCCGTGTCCGCCGCAGGGGAACTCCACGCCTTGCGCGAACAGCACGTCTTGCAGTCGCGTGCCGGAAGGCACCTCGAGCCGCAAACCGGCGGGTGACAGTGTAAGCGTGTGCATCGGTCAATCAGGCTCGTTCCGTCCCAATAAGGTGCGGGTCGAAACGGAGGACGACGCGCTCGCCGGGACTCAATTTCAAAAACTCACCGTCGTTCCACTCCGCGTTGACGAGGCGGCGCAGCCAGCCGAGTTCACCGGCCAAACGCTCGAATTCCCAGCCGCACTTTTGCGCCCTCTCCCGCGCGATGGCTTCCCACTCCTTCGCTTCCGGCGCCGGTGTGGCAATGAACGCCAGCCGCGCGTAGTGCTTGGTGAGGTTTGCCCATTGTTCGAGCAGGTAGTCGGCGTTCTCCTCGCCGTAGCGATCTGCCAGTCGTTCGCGCGTGAGCGTTGCGCCCCGGCCGAACGACATCTGCGGGCGCACCTCGCCATTGGCGGGCACATGTTCCAGCCACCCCGCACTTTGAAAATACGTGCCGGGCTCCAACTCCAGTCGAGCGAGGTAGCCCTGCGTCGAGCCGAGCAACAGGCCGATGCAATCGTGCGCTTTCGGGAGCACCACCGGCGCTGACCGCGCCGTCAGGCCAACGATGCCGCGGTTGCACAGGCCGTAGGCAATCGCAATGGCATCGAACTCGCCGGGCCTGGTCCGGTCGATCGCGGCTTGCAGCGCGCTGCGGAGACCTTCGGTGGAACCTTCGTGCAGCCCCATGTCCAGCCAGCGGGTCGTGACGGCGGTGCTGGCTTCCAGCGCCAGCAACTCGATCTCCCGCTGCAACACCGGGCAGGCGACGACCAGTAAACGCAGGCGGGCCATGAGACTATTTGTCGTAGCGCGCCCAATGGGGCCGGCAGGCCGGCGGCGGCGGTTTCATACCATGTTCAATATTCTTCGCCACGGAATTTTGCAAGACGCCTCTGCGCCGCCATCGCCCGGCTCTGCCTCCATCGGACGGCGAACCGTCGCGGCTCGCAGCGGCCGTCATGGCGGGAACACGCCTGAATCCCACAGACTCACAGTGTCTGCCGACCCGCTGCGGATGGAAGACCGCCCGCCCGCAGGCCACCGTGGCTGGTCGCGCCCCCGCCGCGCGGGAACACGAAAGATCCGCTTGCCTGCCTGGCGGCCGGCGGTGGAATCAAAGCTGCGAGCGCAGCGACAGACAATCACCTCTTTTGTGTAATCAGCGCGTCGAGTTTGCTCTGACAGGTTGCTCCAAAGGGTTGCCAATCTTTTGAACGTACGTCGAAACTTTTGGCACTCGCCTGGATCACGGCGGGGAATATGGATTGCCGTTGCTTCCGAAGACCGGTTTGGCTACCACAGATCGCGAATGTGGAAACGCGCAGCCGATCGCTGCATATGAGCCGCTGCCCCACGCTCCGGGTTCGGGCATGTCTGGCTGATCGAACGCTGGATTCGCCGCCGGTGCACGCTTCCGGCGGCAGTCGGTGAGCTTGCCATTCACCCGGTAACCATTCTGACCAGCGCGAGAATATGAAAACCAAACAAGAACATCGCAAAACCATCGTTGCCTCGCCCAGAGATGGGCTGAGCCGCCGGCAATTTTTGGCAACCGCCGCCGGGATTTCGGGCTTCACTCTCATGCCCCGCCACGTGCTTGGTGCTGGCGAGACGCCGCCGAGCGAAAAGCTCAACATCGCCGGCATCGGCGTTGGCGGCATGGGAGCCACGAACCTGGAGAATCTGGAATCGCAAAACATCGTCGCCCTTTGCGACGTGGACCACGAGTACGCGGCCAAGACTTTCAAAAAGTATCCCCAGGCGAAAATCTGGGCCGACTATCGCGAAATGCTGGAAACGCAGAGGGACATTGACGCGGTCGTCGTTGCCACGCCGGACCACACTCATGCCGTGATTGCGCTGGCGGCCATGCGAGCCGGCAAACACGTCTATCTTCAGAAACCCCTCACGCACGATGTGCATGAGGCTCGGGTGCTGGCGGAAGCCTCCAAGACCTGCCGGGTGACCACGCAAATGGGCAACCAGGGCCACTCTCACGAAGGCGTTCGCAACATTTGCGAATGGATTTGGGACGGCGCCATCGGCGAGGTGCGGGAGGTACATGCCTGGTGCGATTTGTCGTACTATCCCTGGGGGCATGCCTATTGGAGTTCCAAGTGGTGCGCGCGTCCGACGGACACGCCGGCGGCGCCCAAGAGTTTGGATTGGAACCTCTGGCTTGGGCCGGCCAAGGAACGCCCGTATCATCCGGCCTATCATCCCGCGGTCTGGCGGTGTTGGTGGGATTTCGGGTGCGGGATGATGGGGGATCGAGGTGCCCACACATTGGATGCAGCGGTTTGGGCGCTCAAGCTGGGCCAACCGTCCAGCATCCAGGCCACTTCCTGCTGCTCCTCCGCCGAGGTGCATCCGGTTTCCGCGATGGTCATTTATCAGTTCCCAGCGCGCGGGAATCTTCCGCCGGTCAAACTCACGTGGTGGGAAGGCCTGCGCGCGCCCTGGCCGGAAGGTTTGGACGAAGACCTGGCCATGCCTGCCGAAGGAGGCATCATCTTCCACGGCAGCAAAGGCAAAATCATGGCCGGGGTTTATGCCGACCGGCCGATGCTTTTGCCCACTAGCCTGGACAGGGAATACAGGCGTGCGCCCAAAACCATCCCCCGAGTGGAAGACGAATCGCATGAGATGGATTGGGTGCGCTGCTGCAAGGCCGGAAAGCCGGCCGGCTCGAATTTTGAATACGCCGGTTTGCTGACGGAGATTTGCCTTCTGGGCAATGTCGCGAAGCGCGTGGGCGACCCCATTCACTGGGACGGCGTCAACCTGAAAATCACGAATCAGCCCGAAGCCAACCGCTATTTGCGGACGGAGTACCGGCAGGGGTGGAGCCTGCAATGAACAGTCGTGACCGCGTTTTCGCGCACCTGGAAGGCAGACCCGTGGATCACCTGCCGCTCATGCCGATTACCATGATGTTTGCCGGCGACCTGGCCGGCATTCCTTATGGCGAGTATTGCCACGATTACCGGAAGTTGGTGGCAGCCCAGATTCGGACCGCGGAGACATTCGGGTTCGACTATGTTTCCTGCATCTCAGATCCGGCGCGCGAGGCTGCCGACTGCGGCGCGAGCCTCACCTGGTTCGACAATCAGCCGCCGGCCTTTGTCGAGAGCCAGGCTCGCCTGGCCGACAAGGCCGAGTGGAAGCGCCTGAAAATTGCTGACCCGCTGGGTGGCGGACGGATGACAGACCGCGTCCGTGCTGCCGCGTTGTTCCGCGAGCGGTGCGGCGGCAGCTTTGTCATTGAGGGTTGGGTGGAAGGTCCGTGTGCGGAAGGGGCGGATCTGCGGGGTATCAACACGCTGATGTTGGACTTCTTCGATGACCCCGCTTTCGTGCATGACCTGTTCGATTTTGCGGTCGAGATGGGCGTGCGTTTTGCCCGCGCACAGATCGAGGCCGGAGTGGATTTGATTGGTATTGGCGACGCCGCCGCCTCACTGGTCGGGCCGGCCATTTACGAAGAGTTCGTGTGGCCGGCTGAGCAGAAGCTGGTGCAGGGCATTCGTGCTGCGGGCGGTCGCACGCGGCTGCACATTTGCGGCAACACCCGCCGCATGCTGGGCGGCATGGGCCGGCTCGGTTGCGACATTGTGGACCTGGATTACCCGGTTCCGATGGCCGATGGCCGCGCTCAGATGCCCGACCAGGTGCTGCTGGGCAACCTGAATCCGGTGGCTGCCTTGCGCAACGGCACGCCCGATAGTGTGACGGCAACGGTAGCCCAGTGCCATCGGGACGCCGGTGCGCGGTATATCGTCGGGGCCGGCTGTGAAGTGCCGCGCGACACCCCGCACGCCAACCTCCGTGCCCTCTGCGATTATGCCCGGAGCGCCAAGGGTTCGTAGCTGCCACATTGAATCGCCCGTTCGCTCGCGAGTTGGTCCAGTGGGAAACCCTCGGGCTTTGCCGGAGGATTCGTAGAGTTTGACAGTTCCACCAATGAATCCCTGGACTGACACGAGGCAGGGCGCGGCACTCCGTGCGCGCGGTTTTGGAGCCAGCGCATGTGCCCCGCCATTCGCGGCGGGCAGAGGACTGCGCGCCCTGCCTTGAGGTTCATGAAGAGTGACACAGGCCTTCAGACGAGGCAGCATTTCTGGAACGAAAACAGTCTTGATTCGAGCCGAGAACGCTTCTGCGGGAGAACCCGCGCACACGCGACACCGGCCGGCCATCAGGCCGAGCCTCGACACAAGCAGCCACTTTTTCATGTAACACTTTGGGCATCTCGTGTTAAAATCATCAGGATGCCTGTAGCTGGCGGCCCGCGGCATGAGCACGGGATGAGCTGCCGAACGCAGACACCGATGAACCCTGAATAAACTTATGTTGTACAAGCAGATCGCGGCCTCTCGAATGGTATTATTGGCCGTCGCAGCCGTCGTTGCCTTTGCCTTGGCCGCACAGGCCCAAACGCTCACAGATATCGGCGCCGGCGCTCCAACTCCCGGGCCTTATGACATTTCCCAGCTCAGCACCAACGGGAACCAGCGTCTGACGTCTTCCGGCGGCTTCAACTACTACACGGACAATGCCAATCCACCGGGACAAACCTTCACGACCGGAGCCAACCCCCTGGTCTTGACTTCGGTATCCCTCAGGACCGGCACGTCGCCGTTGGACTCAGGCAGCGGCGGACTGGGACCGCAGCCGTATCAGCTCAATCTCTACTCGGTTTCCGGCGGCGAGGCGACATTGCTGAGCACCTACACCAGTCCGGCCACCTTCAGCTACGTGGATGGTCATTGGTTGCGGTGGGGAACCCTGTTCGTCGGGCTGGCAACCAACACGACTTATGCGTACACGTTCCTGCGAGTCAGCAACGGCTGGGATGGGTTGGCGGTGGCAAGTGGCAATCTCTATCCTGGCGGCGAGGCAGTCCTGATTCCACCCGCGGGCGGCACGGTCACGTTTCAGAGCAGCCACGGTTTTGACGCGGTTTTCGACATCAGCCTGTCGCTACCCCAATTCAGCGAACCCGCCAGCAGCGCTTTCACCCTGGAAGCCGAGAACTCGCTCCTGACCGGCAACACTTACGTCAGCACCTCCGCGTCCGGTTACTCCGGCACCGGTTATGTGGACGGCTTTCAAAACTCGAACGACACCGTGAACTGGAGTTTCATCGCCACTCCCGGCTTGTACGATCTTGCCATCCGGTACCGCACGCCTTACGGCTCGAAAGGCTACGACGGTTCGTTCGACGGACACGGTTTCTCCGGCACGTTCCCGGCCACAAACAGCTTCGCCAGTATCGACGCCGGCCTTGTGCAGGTCATTGACGGCGTGAATACGCTCACGATCGGCGGCGGCTGGAACTGGTATCAAATCGACGCTGTGACCCTCACCCCGGTTTCGGCGCCGCCTCCTCCCGCGCCGGTGCCGGCCACGCTGGTCGATCCTCAAGCCACATTCGCCGCGCAGATGCTGATGCAAGCGCTCGTGTCGGATTACGGCAAACACACCTGGTCCGGACTGCACGAGATCAGCGATGTCTCCTACATCCAGGGCCTGAGCGGCCGAATGCCGGCCATCATTGAGGGCGATCTCATCAATTATTCGCCTTCGCGGGTCCAATACGGCGGGATGCCGACGGGTTATACCGAAAGCTGCATTGCGCAGGATGGCCTCGGCCACGTGCTGGGCATGATGTGGCATTGGAACGCTCCCACGAACCTCATCAACTCCAGCAGCGAACCGTGGTGGAGCGGCTTTTACACCGCGGCGACGACATTCGATGTCCAGGCCGCGTTGGCAGACACCAATTCGGTGGAATATTCCCTCCTTCTCCGTGACATCGACGCGATCGCCGTTCAGTTGCAGAAGATTGCCTCGAACAACATCCCCGTTCTGTGGCGCCCGTTGCACGAAGCCTCCGGCGGCTGGTTCTGGTGGGGCGCCAAAGGCCCCGGCCCCTTCAAGCAACTGTGGCGTCTCCTCTTCAACCGGCTCACCGTCTATAACAACCTGCACAACCTCATCTGGGTTTGCACCAACGAAGACCCCGACTGGTACCCCGGCAACGACGTCGTGGATATCATCGGTGTGGACGCATACCCCGCGGACCAGAGCGACGCCCTGTCTCCCGACTGGCAGGGGCTCAAGAGCCAGTTCGACGGCGTGAAACTTCTGACGTTGTCCGAGTTCGGCGGCGTGCCGGACATCGAGCGCATGCACGTGTTTGGCGTCTGGTGGTCCTACTTCTCCTCGTGGGTCGGCACGGTCCAGAGCACACCAGCGGCCACCCTGACCCGCATCTACAACTCTCCGGAGGTGATCACTTTGGATGAACTTAACGCCGTGCCGCCGGCCATCACCAGCAGCGGCCCCTTGGCCGCCGGCGCCTTCCCCTTCATGGGCACCGGCCCGCACGGCTCCACGTACCATGTCCTGGCTTCGAGCGACCTGACGGTTCCGACGGCCTCCTGGCCCGTGCTCACCAACGGCACATTCAGCGGCGGCGTGTTCACCTTCACCGATCCGCAGGCCGCCAATTACCCGCAACGCTTCTACAGAATCGTGAAGCCATGATCGGAGTAGAGCGAAAAGAAAGGCAACAAATGCCTGCTGAAAAAGGTTTGTTCTTGGTTTGCCGAAAGACCGGCAGGATCGTTGGCTTCAGTTGCAGGTCTTGGTGGGCCAGATGGTTGTTCCCCATTATCGGACTGTTGGCGTTAATCTGGTACCTGGTAAGGGTTATCCCAAAGCCGTCCCGGGCGAGCTATCCATGCCAGCGAGTGGCCGCACCCATTGCTCTTGGAGGCATATCGTACTTCCTGAGTTTATTCGGCGTGGTCACCGCCTTCCGCCATGGCAAGAAGTTTATCCGGCAAAACCGCTATGTGCTGGCGGGTGTTTGCCTCGTTATCGGGTTGGTCTGCGCAGTGGTGGTGATAAGACAGAACGAAGCAACGGCGCGAGCGACAGAGAATACCGGAACTTTTACTCCGGCTGAGGGCCCGAATCAACCCATCGGCACCGCCCGGGGAATATATCCGGGCCGGGTTGCCTGGAGCTACAATACGAATGCCTGCAATTGGGATGGCTCCTCAAGCTATTGGTGGTCCAGCCAGTTTAATAATCAGGCCCAGATAACGAAGCTGATGGCCAATGTGGTTTGTTCTGTGGCCGGTCAGCCGGCGGTCAGCAATGCCTGGGATATTTTGTTCCGCTACAAGAACGGCGGTCCCACGGCACCCTCGTATGTAAAAGGTGAAAAGATTGCCATCAAGATCAACGAAAACAATGGCGGCAACAGCAACGAAATTGATGCCTCGCCGCAGTCGGTCTATGCGTTGCTCGATGGCTTGGTCAATCAGTTCGGGGCAAGCCAAACGGACATCACGCTTTGCGACCCGGCAAGAGAGGGCGATGTTTACGCGGTTTCAAATTATTGCTACTCGGCGTTTCCGAATGTCATTTATAACAGCAATCTGGGTGGTTTTACGGCCAACGCGTTCGCTTACTCCACCAACTTCACCGCTGTCACCGGCACGGCCGAAACATCCATGTCCACGACCATTGTCAACACGAAGTATCTCATCACCATGGCGCTTCTAAAGCGCCACGCCGAGCCCTACCCGACCTATGGGGACTCATTCAATGATGGGAATGCTCCGGTCACGATGATCTTTAAGAGCGATTGGGGGATCATCGGCAATAATCGCGCAAATCAGCATGTGATGCTCCATACCTGGGAACAGCCGATAGCCAGCTACGATCTGCTCGTTGATATTTATGGGAGCACGAATATTAACAACAAGACGGTTCTGACCATACTCGATGGCCTCTATTCCGGATTCCTGTGGGACAGCGGCCCAACCAATTGGAATATGGCCCCGTTCAATGGCCACTGGCCGTCAAGCATTTTCGCTTCCCAGGATCCGGTGGCCCTGGAATCGGTGGGACTGGATTTTCTGTGGGCGGACATGGGATTGGTCGCAAACGCCGACCGCCATCTCCGTGAGGCAGCGATGGCCAGCAACCCCCCCTCGGGAACGGTTTACAAACCGGACGGTGTTCGGTTGCAGAGCCTTGGGGTGCATGAGCACTGGAACAATTCGACGAACAAACAGTTCAGCCGAAATCTTGGGACCGGCCTCGGCATTGAACTGGTCACTATCGCGCCGGGCCTTCCTTCGGTTAGTATTGCCGGCCTCGCCAGCGGAAATTCGTTTCCCCAGTGCACCAACATCACCATTCAAGCCTGCGTCATCAATAATACCAATCCTATCAGCCAAGTCGCCTTTTACCAGAATGGGATGCAGATCCTTGGCTCCTCCACCGCCAGTCCCTATGCCATCACCTGGACCAACGCGCCGGTGGGCAACTGGACCTTGACCGCCGTGGCGACTGATGGTTCCGGTTTGTCGGTGACTTCAAATCCCGTCAACATCAGTGTTTACTCCTTCCTGATTTGTGCCACCCCGGCTTCCCAAGTCATCAAGCAAGGTGGCAGCACCAGCTTCACCGTCACCGTGAATGGCATACCGGGCTTCAGCGACACCGTCAATTTCGGCATGGCGGACCTGCCCGCAGGTGTCACGGCTGGTTTCACTCCTGCGTCGGTGACCGGTTCGGGCTCGGCGACACTCAACGTTTCCGCCTCCGGTACTGCCGCGCCTGGCCAGTACCCTCTGACGATCAGCGGCGCTAGTTCTTCTGCCACCAACACCACAACAGTCAGCTTTCTGGTCACCAGCACGAATGCGGCTATCTCCATCAACTTTTCCGGCACCGGCACGGCAATGGGCAGTTCGGAAAGCGCCGGCGTGGTTCCCCTGACCGGATGGAACAACGCGGCAGGCGGCAGTGGCATCCTGGCCCTGACCGACGCCACTGGCGCCGCCACCGGCGCTTCCATGACCTGGGCAGCCAACGGCACGTATGCCACGGCGATTGCCAACAATCCGGGCAACAACCGGATGATGATGAACTACCTGGATACCGGCAACACAACCACCACCACCGTCTCGGTCAGTGGGTTGCCTCCCAATTCCAGCGGTTGGAATGTGTATGTCTATTGCGACGGGAACAACCCCGAGACGCGCGAGGGCGCTTACACCATCAGTGGCACGGGCATCCTGACCACAACGATCAACGCCTTCGACATCGCCACCGTTGATTTTGGCGGCATCTTCATCCAGGCCGACAATTCGGCCGGCAATTATGTGTTGTTCTCCATCCCGAGCGTTTCGGGCTTCACGGTGAGTGCCACGCCGATAGCAAACGGCGCCACTTACCCCCGCGCACCGGTCAACGGCATTCAGATCATCCCTAGCATTGTGTCGGGTGTTTCGGGCTCACCCGTCGACTGGGACAGTAATCCGGCTGCTCCCGGCGCCCAAGACGGTGGGGGTGTTTGGGATCTAACCTCCTTGAACTGGTGGAACGGCCTGACCAACGTCGTCTGGAATAACGCTTCACCGCCTGCCATGGTTTTCCTGGGAATGGCCAACGCTGCGGCCGGAACCATCACATTGGGCGCGGCCATCACAGTGAACAGTCTCGCCTTCAACCCTGCGGCCGGCGGTAACTACACCATAGCTGGGGGCGGCTACGCGCTTACGCTCGCCAACACCCCGATGATCAATTCGTCGCCAATTGTGCCGACGATCAATGTCGTCGCCGACTGTTTTCCCGCAATTTCGGCGTCCGTGGCGGGAGCCGGCTTTTCCAAGGCTGGCGCGGGAGTACTCACTCTCAGCGGCGCCAATACTTATGTCGGCACGGCGGCGGTCAATGGCGGAACGCTCGTTTTATCCGGCAACAATTCTGGCTCGACGGCTGGCAGTTCGGTGGCGGCGGGCGCCACGTTGCAGTTGGCCAACGCCTACGGACTGCAAGGCGCGCTCGCGTTGAACAGCGGTTCGACGCTTCAGCTTCGCGCCGACAACAACACGACGTTTTCGCCGGCGAGCATCACGCTGGACAACGCCGCCGACACAAATAATTTTGATGTGGGACCTGCGAGCTCGGGCACAGGCGGGACGCTCTCGCTCGCCGGCGCGCTGGCTTTTACCGCGAATACCAACCAAACGATCAATGTGACGGGCAACAACAGTTACACCCTGGCTTTGGGCGCGATCAGCGCGACCGCTTCCAGCGACCACAATCCTTACCGGCTCGTGAATATCAACGCCGTTCCCGGCATCGGCGCGGCCATCGCCTCGTTCACGTCCGGCAACTGGGGGACAATTTTGAATCTGGCGGGTGGTGGCAAAATCACAGTCGCCGGCAACCTGGGGAACACCTCAAACGGCAGCGTCATCTTATTTGTGAACGATGGGACGACGGCCACGCTGCAAGGTGCCACTGCCAAGAGCAACACCGGCGATGGCTACCGCTATTTTGTGCCGAACGGAGTGTTGGTTGTGGACAACAGCGGCGCGTTGACCAACAACACCACCGGGCCGGGATTGAACGCCAGCCTGTTCATTCTCGGCGCGGCCACGAACATCATGCCCAGCGCTACCAGTGCGCCGGGGGGATTCCTGATCGCCACCAACAACAGCTACAACTGCGCCGTCTATCTGGGCGACGCGAATTTTCCAAACGGCGGCATCACGCTCCGGGCGAACGTGACGAATTATGTTTCGGACGGGGACGTCGGGTTTGCGAACTCCGGGACGTTTACGATTGGCGGGCAGAACTCGAGCGGAACGAATACCTACGCGAATCCGATCATTCTGGGTTGGACGCCCAACCGGGGCAAGAGCGTGACGCTGGTCGCGGTGCCGGGTGGCACGGTGGACTTTACGGGCGGCCTCCTGCGCAATGGCACGGATACCACGGCGGGTGTGACGGTCGGCGACGCCACTCATACCGGCATCGTCCGGCTGGCCGGCGCCAACACGTATGTTGGAGGCACAACGGTCAACGCGGGCATTTTGCGGGTCAACGGCTCGCTGGCGTCGGGCGCAGTCTCGGTCCAGAGCGGCGGCATGCTCGGGGGCACGGGTACGATCAACGCCCCGGTGACCGTCCAGAGCGGCGGCACCCTTTCGCCCGGAGCATCCATCGGCACGCTGACGATCAACAGCAGCCTCACGCTGGCGGGCAACGTTTTTGTTGAAATCAACAAGTCGTCCTCACCGTCGAATGACCTGGTGGTTGTCAACGGCGTATTGACCAACGCCGGCGCCGGTGTCTTGACGGTCACGAACCTCGGAGCTGCCTTCGCAGCGGGCGATTCTTTCAAACTGTTCAGCCAGGCGCTGCCCAACGGGGGAGCGTTGACAATTGCCCCTGCCGCGCCCGGGCCCGGGCTGGCCTGGGCCAACAACCTGGCGGTCGATGGCACGCTGGACGTGGTGGCTGTCGCCACGAATCCGACCAATCTGACGGCGAGCTTCAGCAACGGCAATCTGACGGTGTTTTGGCCTCAGGACCACATTGGCTGGACGTTGCAAGTGCAGACCAATCCGTTGAACGTCGGGCTCGGAACAAACTGGGTTTCTCTGACCAGCTCGGGGACGACCAACATGTTCGTGGTCCCCTTCGGCCAACCCAACGGCAATGTGTTCTATCGCCTCAGATACCCTTGAGTTGCATCGGATCCACAAAAAGAAGCTCGAGTGGCTATCGGTCGGATCAGTCCGGATTCACCAGCTTCTTCGCTTCCGCGCGCCACGCATCCAACCGATGCTTGCATCCAATGCCCGCCAGATAGGCCGCATCGAGCTCCGCCGGCCGCCCCGGTGATTTCGTTTTCGAAAGCTCGTGTTCCAGCACGTTGGCTGCGTGAACCGCCGTCAGCGGACTTAAGGTCCTCGTCTCGCTGGTCTGCGGGGTGTGGTGAAAGGCCACCGCTTCCACCATGGGCGCAGGCAATCCCCAAAGACCCAGCAGATAAGCCGCCGCTCCAGCGTGTGTCGCCCCGAACACCTCCAGTTCCGCGTCGTGCAATGCGATCCCCCGATGCGCGGCCAGCGCCAGCGCCTGCTGAAACTGTTCCGGCAGGCTGTCCGCCAGCAACAGCTTGCCCACATCGTGAAGCATCCCGGCAATATACGCTTCCTCAACCTCGACCGCTTCCGCCTGTTCCAGTTCCATGATCCTCCGCGCCAGCGTCCCGCTCCGCATCGAATGATCCCAAAGCTCGTCAATCGAAAACCCGTTCAGGTTCGTCCGCTCAAAACACGAAAAGATGTGCGCCGACAACACCAGCGATCGCACCGTGCCAAACCCAAGATGTTCCACCGCCTCGAATGGACTTCCCACCTTGTGTTCCAGACCGATGGCAACCGAATTCACAATCTGGAGTATTTTCGCCGTCATGCCGGGATCCTTGGCAATGATGGCCGCAACGTTTTCAATCAGCGAATTCGGCGAGTCCATCTCCTTCATGATCGCCACGTAAAGCGAAGGAAAACTCGGCAGCGTGCGCATCTGCCCGATCAATGCCTTGAGCCTGTCGTCCTTCAAATACGCGTCCAGCGCGCAGATGCGGACCAGCGTCGCCTTCAGCGCCCTCACGTCAAACGGTTTCGCAATGAACTGGTGGATCCCGTCCAGCGACCGCACCACCTGCTCCTTCTCGCTCAGAACTGAAATGATAATCCGCGACGCCCGGGGATATCGCCTCTTCACCTCGTTCAGCAATTCCGTCCCGCGCATCCCCGGCATGATGATGTCCGACACCACCACGTCGAACGGCGCCTTCTCCAGCGCCTGGAGCGCCTGCTGCGCATCCGGGACAATCACGATTTCCCACTCGTCACGATGCTCCCTCAGCATCGTGCCATACAACAGCATCAAAAGCGGATCATCCTCTGCGAACAGAATGCGTTTTTTCATGCTCATAAATGTTCGTCCGTCGGATTATGCGCATTGAAATACTGACCACCCGCGACAACCACACCTTATCGTCCTCGACCGCGTTGGCAAGCCATGAATCCCCCGTCGCGCCTCCCCAGGCATCCAATAACCGCCAGCGCAACCAATCCCTGCTTATGAGAGGACGCCGCTGCTTCAAGTCTCGCCACCTGACGCGCTGGTGTCCGCGTTCAAGCGCATTGATGACGGCAAGGCATGGATTGTCCGGCTCTTTGGCGCATTGGGCAAAGCCAGATCGGCCACGCTGCGCTCTCAAAGTTCGTAATCGGCAGCGACGAATTTAGTGGTGTCAACCTCGGCCATCATTTCGCGGATGAATTCGTCTTCGCGGGACGGCAGGTCCTCGACGGCTTTCTGGATCCGGTCGAGCCACTTCACTTCGCGCGCCGGCAAAGCCAGCCGGCCGCCCTGGAGCGCTTCGCGCAGCAGGCTGGCGGCGGTGAGGGCGGCGGCTTTGCCGGCGGCATAGGCATGTGGGGCGGCCACGATGGATTGCGCGATGGCCACAGCGGATTCGGGCGAGAGGACGTAGGCCTGAGGGTCACGGGAGGCGTCGGAGTTCACCATCCATTTCCGGTAGTGCAACGCGGCGTCGCGCCCTTCGGCGAGCGCCTCGTTCATCAGGCGGCAATCATAAATCAGTTGTTCCAGGCAGCACGTCGGCGCCATGCCGCCCAGCAGCTTGATGTTCTGGATCGACTCGTTGCTCCAGGTGTCGCAGGTGGCGGCCGCGATATTGCCGACGGGGCTGGGGTGGGCGCAGGCGGAGGTTTTGCCTTCCATGGCCATCGGGAAACCGGTGATGGCTTTGAGGATCGGGTTCTCGTAGCCGCAGTCCTTGCCCGGGCCGACGGCGCCGCATTCATAGCAGACGAGGGTGCGCGCGGCGCTGATGGCACGAACGACGGCGGCGAAGACGCGCGAGATCATCTTCTGCCCGGCGAGCACCATTGCGGTGTTGCCGAACCCGCACGCGGTGTCACCCGCGCAGCGCGCTCCGTGCTTCCGCGCAATCCGGTCGAGTTCGGTCCAGAGGAAGCGCATGTCGCGCGCGCCCATCACGCACAGGCCGAAGATCACGCCCCGGATGTCGCCGGTCATCAGCGCCTCGTCGTGGACCTCTTTGCCGCCGACCGATTCGATGCTGAGCAGCTCTGCTCCCGCGGCGGCGCAGCCGTCAAAGGTCTGGAGCATGGCTTCGTATAGCTTGCCGCTTCGCATTCGGGGCGGGCGTTCCATCTCGCGGGTGTCGTTGGGGGTGATGCGCAAAACGCTCTTGAGCCCGTGTTGGGCGTGGGCTTGCGCCATGCCGTCCAGCAGAATGCGCGTCAACTCGATGGCCCAGGACGGATTTTCCGTCATGGGCGGCAGCGTCTCGAACTCCACGATCAACCCGGGTGTTTCCAGCTCCACCGCGCGCCGGCAGGCGCCGGCGATGATTTCTTCATAATGCCGCCGCACTTCCGGCATGGTGTTCGCGTCCACGAACATCGGCGGCAGCGTGAAGTTCAGTTCCGGGTAAACCAGGCCGCCGCCGATGTTCAGCCCTTGTCGGGTGGTCAGCGGCCGGGGAGCGACGCCGAAGCGAAGATTGGCCGGGTCGGGGATGGCGAGCTGCTGGTAAGGTTTCATGGACTTCATCGATCCAGGGAAACGATTTTTGAAAGCGTTCTCAGAGGCCGGGGTGGGTTCGGTTTTGGGCGATGGGTTTGCGTCGGAGCAGGCGACATGGTGACGGTTTCAGCCCTCGAGGACTTTGCGGGCCAGGCCAACCGCGCCCGCGGCGTTTTCGCTGTAACCATCGGCGCCAATCTCGCTGGCGAATTGCGAACTGATGGGCGCGCCGCCGACCAGGATTTTGACCCGGTCGCGCACCCCAGCCTGTTTCAAGGCGTCGATGGTGGTCTTCATTGCGGGCATGGTGGTTGTCAGCAAGGCGGACATGGCCACGATCCTGGCGTTCTTCTCCTTCACGGCGGCGATGAAGTGTTCGGGCGTTACATTGACTCCGAGATCGAAGACTTCGTAGCCGCCTCCCTCGAGCATGGCGGCGACGAGGTTTTTTCCGATGTCATGGAGGTCGCCCTTGACCGTGCCGATGACGATCCGGCCGGCGGAGGGGGCGCCGCTGGCGGCGAGCAGCGGCCGGATGAGTTCGAGGGCGCTCTTCATGGCGCGGGCCGAGAGCAGCAGTTCGGGCACGAAATACTCGTTGCATTCAAAGCGGCGGCCCACCGCGTCCATTGCCGGCATCATGGATTCCTGCACCAACTTTAGTGGTTCGACACCGGCGGCCAGCGCCTGTTCGGTCAGGGCCTTCGCGGCTTTGGCGTCACCGGTGACGATCGCTTGAAAGAGTGGTTTGTCGTTGTCCATAGCGTGTTAAGGTTAGGCAGCATTCACGGCACTATTTGGTTCGGCAACTGCAGGCAGCAGGTTGACGACGCCAACAAAGCATAAACCGGCAACCAGACCAATCGAAAACTGAACGTCAGCGAGCGGCAGCCGGTGGGATGTGTTGGGCATTAAGGGGTCGGGAAGTCACTTTGGTCTTGGCTTCGGCCTGGTCCCGGCTTACGGTCGGGGTGGATGGGCGTTGGTCGTGAGGCGCGTGGACGCTTTTATTCGGCAAAACAGGAGTTCTATGACAGAAGATGACAAACTAAAACTCGGCTATCAGGCCACCCTCTCATTTGTGGTTTACGAGGGTCAACTGATCTGGCGTTCATTTCTGGCCATGCTGGTGGCGAACGCCTTTGTTGCCGCTGTTGCGGGGTTGGCGCCGCAGTTTCTGAAGAACGGGAATCCCGGAGCCGGTGTTCTTTCGGTGGTCGGATTGATCATTTGCGTCGCCTGGTTCCTGGTCGTGCGTCGTCAGTTTGCGTATTACCGGTACTGGTTTTCGTGGTTGCGGCATTTTGAAGCCATTTCGCTGCAACCGGAAGTCCGAATCACCACTCTGGGGAGGACTTATGGGGACGGCGGCAGTGTTGGCGGTGATCGGACGACTCCCGATCTGCCAAGGTTTCCCTGGGCAGCCCGCGTGTTCCGAGCGGAATGGTTGATCGCCATTATTATTGCTGCATTTGCCGTGCTCTACGGATTCATCTTTGTGAACTCACTGTGCCATTGTGCGGCGGTCAATTCTTAGAAGCCGTCTTCAATGTTTTTGCTGGCGGTGCGGTTCGGCGGAACGGTGGGCGCAGGGACGCGCACGACGAATGAATTCTGAATTCCGACGGAAACCAACCCTGCGGACCGAGGAACGATGGCGGATCCTTACAATGGTTCCACGCAGGGGAAGTTCGATTATTGGCTGAGCTGGCTGCCGGCCGACTCCTGACTTCCCATTCCGGGCGGAACCTGCCAGGCGACGCCTGGCGACCGGGGCATATCGGCGTGAAGCGCGGCGGCAACGGTCACGATCGAACTTCGCGGGCGCCCGGTTGCTGCTTGCTTTTGGCTTGTCCGTGTCGGAGCATTGTCCGACACACATCGCAACTCGAATGAAACGTCCGGCCACCAAAACTCAATGGATTCTGACCATCGCCACGCTGGTGGTGATCTTCGGAGCGGCTTTTATCACGATACCCTATATGGATGCGTACGTGTTTGGCCCGGCGAAGGGATGGTTTAACCGGACCTTTCGGGTCCCGTCCGTGGTGCGGGCAAGTTATGTGGAGGACCTGGATCCGGCGCGGGCGAAGGCGCAGGTGGAGAAGTTCCTGAGTGTTTACGAGAGTCGAAGTGGATCCTACGGCCTTCGCCGAACGGTGGTTTCGGTCGAGGGCACACCCATCGGCAAATGTCTGGTCACGGAGAACGGCGCTCTCACCTTTGTGCTGGATTCCACACGGGATAGAAATGGCAGCCGCCAGTTCAGCATCGCCCATCCGAGCAGTGTGGCGCCGGTCCCTGCCGAAAAAGGCCGGCGCGAAGATTCTTCGCGGCTGCGGACTCCTCAATTTTATCTGATCTCGCATGTTTCCGGCCGGGGGATCGCCTTTTGAATGAAGGTTTTTCTGACAGGCGGAACCGGATTCATCGGCTCCTATGTGGCGATGGCGTTGGTGAAGCAGGGGCATAGAGTCACCATCCTGGCGCGCCATCCGGACAAGGTTCCCGAGCTCAGGAAAATGGGACAACTGGAGATCGTCGAGGGAGACATTACCGATACGGCGCTGCTGGAGAAATTGGTGTGGGGCAAAGACGCGTGTATTCTGGTGGCATTGAATTACACGAAGCAAACCGGGTGGGAAGTGCTTCGGGACGACACGTGGCCGACGGTTTTCGTGTCCGATGCCGCCGCCAGGGCAAAGGTGAAGCACCTGATTTACACGTCTTCCACGGCGGTAAACGACAGTTTTTACATGGGGGAGAGGGACGAGGCGGAGAAGACGATAAAGAGGGTTACGGCAACAACCAGGCAGCATCCGGCCACGTTTTACGGCGCCACGAAAGCTGCCAGCGAGAACTATCTCATCGCCCAGTCACATCTTTCCTCCTTGCGGGTGAATATCATCCGGCCGGGGTACGCGTTCGGGAACCCGGTGATAAAGGGGGGCAGCATCCAGAGCGACACGAGGTTCCGTAACATCGTAAGCGATGCGTTGCAGAACCGGCCCATCACGGTGATCAAGAACGACGGCACGCAGTTCATCTGGGCGGGAGATTTGGCCGGGTTGTACGTGAAAGTTCTCCACAGTGACTTTAATCGGAAGACATACTTTGGTCTGTCCAGGAATTTCGTGTCGTGGCATCAGATCGCGCAGGAAGCGGCCAGGAGATGCAACTCGAAGAGCCGGATAGAACTGGAGGACAGAGGATGGAGTGAGGGGGGGCTGTCATGGGATGTTAGCGACATGAAAAAGGATTTTGGCCTTGAGTTTGATCCCTGGGAAAGGATTGTCGAGCACCTGGATTATCACATTGATCTGGAAAACACCCGTTGATGCAGAGAGGAGAGGATCGCCGGGGCCGGGTATTGGAAGCGAAAAGAGGAGCCGGCCTGAGGCTTGAAGAACCTGCGCGCTCTCTCTGAACGGGTTATCGACCGCGCAACTCACTGTAGTCAATAGTATTAGTGTAAAGTTGTCGAGTTCTCATTCTCCGCGAATGGGTCAGCAGAGGTTCGATAGGTGGCAGGAATTGGCAGGAAAACCGGCTCAGCAAAAACGCAAAACGCCGCCGTCTGGAAACACTCCATCGGCGGCGTTTCGTGTGCAGCCGTATCTGTTTCGTCCGCTTTATGGTTTCGCCTTCAACCACTGCTGGATTTTCTCGGAGCAGTCCGATTGGGAAAAGATTTCCTTGTCTTCGTAACCGGAAATGTGAACCGTCCCGAGAACCTCCTGAATCTTTTCACTGGTTGTGTCACTGGTATCTCCCATTCTGCGAAAGCGCTTCAGAAGCTCATCGGCAAAGGGCTTGTCGAATAACCCTGCCGGAAATCCCATGGACATTCGGTGCGCAGCGAGTGGCTTAAAGAACACAAATCCGGTGAAGACATCCTGATATCGGAGGTGGGTTGGGAAGAATGGCCAATAGTCGAACGCATCCTCGCCCAAGGGAGAACCTTTGAAGTCAAAACCGACGTTCGGATTCCCCAGGACGGCAAACGCAGCGTCCCATTTGCCTCCCTGCATAGCAGTGACGAGCCATTGCTGATCATTTAAGCTTGGCCGTGGGGCCACAGTATTGATCATCACATTGGCCACTCTGCCGGGGTAGGCCTCCATCAGGAAACCACCTGTATTTTCGGCGTTTCCACCACTATCCAGCTTGAGGTGCGGGAACGCATGGCGATAATTCATGATCACCAATGCCTTGTTACGGCTGCCAGCTTGCCGGATTGCGTTGAACTTGCTGATGATGTTCTCGGCCATGATCTTGTCCCGCTTATCCAACTGCGTTTTTTTGAATTCAGCCCAGCTTTCCTTGGTTGCATTCTCCCAGCGGAAATCGAGGTCCGAGGGATAAACGTGTACTCGCCGATCTTTGGGCAAGGTGCGGTTCAGGTAATAGAGCCTCCTGAGGAAATCGTAAAAATTGGTCTTCTCCCAAAATTTAAGCCAGCCGATATTCGTAGCAATATAGCGCAGCTTCTCGTTGACCTGCTCGTCGCTTAACTGGTCATCCATCAGGAACGTTTCAATATAGGGTCGCAAGGCGGCGCTCCCGACTTCGGTAGAAATGTGCCCTCCCTGTTGCCGGAATCGAGGGTCGCTTACCAGTTCATAAATCATGTCATATTGGGTGACTTCCGGATGAGACCGCTCACACAAGATGACCATGTCGTTTTGCTTGAAGAGTCCCAGAATGTAGTCCACCGGCGTCTGCTTCTGTTTCTCCAGAAAGCTCACATATTTTTCAATGGCTTTGTCGTAGCCGACCGCCCCAGCCGGTGGTGAATTTGTCGCCGACCCGGGTGCTGAGTGAGCGGAGATCACAACCGCAGAAAGAATCAAAGTGAATGACATTTTCATAATTGAGTGCAAGAGATGGTCATTAATGTCGTTTCCGTCGGCTGCAGCGGGCCAACCGCCGTTGCAAGCGAACGATGGCTACATATTCGTCCCGGCACACCGCACAATCTTCCATGTGAGCCTGGCACAGGAGTGATTCCTCTGGGCCGAGCAGTCCCTCAAGCCAAGGGACCAAGCTCTCTCGACACCTGCCGCAGTCCATGTCTGCCCGGTTTGGTTGTCTGTCTGTCTGTTCCATACGACCTGCCGTATAAAGCTAATCGTCACTATATTAGTGACGCTGGACACGAGTCTGCGACATAACTCTCCGTTTTTTCAACTTCTGTGCCACGCCCACCCGTGTTTCCTGAGCCGGATACGTCACAACGGCAATGGGGGTTCAGAAGGCTTTGGGCTGCTCCTGGAGAATCGTAAATCTTTCGAGATTCGGGGTGGTAGCTCCCGAATCAGTCGAGGTGCAAATCCGCTTGTCGCCTTTGTAACGGGTCGCAATTTTCCGTCACACCTCGATATCCGCCTGACGGGGCACGTCAGACTTCAACTGTCTGAAAGACTTGTCCGCCAAGAATTCCATGCGAACAAATTGTGCGTTACGTTCAGGCAGCGAAACGCCACGTAGCCTCGAAATTGGTTTGATCATCAGCCAATGACCCACCTGAATTGCCCGGCAGCAGCGGCATCCTGACCTGGAAATACTGTGTGCTATTGCGGCACGGCACGGTAGAATTGCTGCGAGTTTGTCGGCGAACGGTAGTCAATGAAGGTGTAAGGCTGTGTGGGCAGCGCCACGTTCGTCAGCGTTGTCCAACTGCCCGACAAATTAGCCTCGGCCTGTATGAGGTAATTTGACTCCAACGGCCCGTTCACAATGACACCGGCGAACATTTCAAACATTTTGATGTCCACGGCAGCCAGCGTGGCCGCGCGGCTGGCAGCATGACCCAGCGAATTACTGACCGTGACCGTGTAACTGCCGACGTTGGCTGAACGGAAGTTCGTGATGGTCAACGTGGCATTGGTTGCGCCGACAATGTTCGTTCCATTGAACGCCCATTGATCAGTGGGCGGCGGCGTGCCGGAAACGCCTGCCGAAAGAGCAACGCTGCCGCCAGTCGAAACGGTGGCGCTGGCAGGCTGGTTGGCAATGGTGGGCGCACTCGTGGCTTTAAGCCGACATTTCCCATACGACTTATCACCGCTGCAAGGGCCGCACAAAGCGGCCATCGCCAGCAGCAGAGTTTTGACAGCTTTTATACACCAGCGGCATCACTCTTCAGCCCGATACGCGCCAGAGAGTGAAATTACGCAAGGATTTTCCCCTAAGTATTCTCCCGTAGCGTGGCAGAGACGAACTCGGCCTGCCAGCGGTTCGTTGTCCCAAACGCCTTCATGCACATTGGGCAACTCAGCCTTGCACGGGCCGCACCACGTGGCCCGGAAATCGAGCAGAACCACCATGCCCTTGAAGGCATCCGGGAATTTGACCGTCTTGCCGTCAGTGGTTTTGACCTCGAAGGCGGGAGCTTTTTGGCCGGAGATTCTAAAACACTTCCGCTTTCAGACCGGTGGCTTGGCGCACGGTCTGAGCTATGCGCGACAGGCTTTTGAGCGGCAGATGACCGCAGCCCGAGTTTGGCGTCGGCCGGGTGGCGGAGTATATCTGCACGAGTGGTATCTGGGCGCCGTTGGTTTTCAATTCCTTAAGGCGTTGAGCGTATTGCTCAATTTCTTCCAGGGGCGGTTCTTCGCCGTTGATCGAGGGGAACAGGCTCTGGATGACCACCGGCCGTTGGCGCGCCAGCAACAGTATGTTGGCCAGCACCTTTTCCAGGGGGACGTTCATTTGATCCACTTTGTTCAGATAAGCCTGCGTGCCGCCGTCCAGTTTGGCCCAGATTTCGTCGGACCGGGTGAAGAACTTCAGGCCCTGTTGAACCTGAGGCTGGTCCAGGCCTGTGGCGTTGGTCATCAAAACGAGTTTGAAAAACGAAAAGCCGCCCAGCGCGCGGACGTGAACCGCCGCCTGCACGCTCTCCACGAAGTTGGGCGCGAAGGTGGGTTCGCCGTCGCCGCTGAGAGCGACGTGCCGCAACTGCAACAGTTCGTCCGGCAAGGCGTGGTACGACGGCCGCTCCCGCAAGCGGCCCTGGCTGACCGTCGCCAGCGTCTTCTTGAGTTCGGCGGCCATCGCTTCGACGTCCAGCCGCATTTCGCGCGGCGGTTCATCACGATGCACCTCGCAATACACGCACCCAAAGTTGCACTGTTTATCCGGGTTCATGTTCACGCCCACGGAAAGGCCACGGGCGCGGGCGGAAACGACCACGTAAACAAAGCGATTATCCAGAAAATCTCGAGGGCAGCCAAAAGCGGTTTCCTGGACTGGAAAACTGCGGGCAACGATACGCGTTTTCTTTTTCTCAACGTGTTCGGTTGCCTCGCCCGGATGTTGACTCACTTCTTCCACAATAGCGGGTCAAGCTAACTTTCGCGGTGCTCGCGCACTACACGATGGTTGCCAAAAAATGGACATTTTTTGCGAGAGACGGGCATAACGCGAGTGCAGCACTGTTCGAATCCCGGGAACTCAGGGCGGCACGCCGCAATCGAAGTCGGGAGCTATGGCCGGTTTGGGCCACTCATGCGGGGCCGGGAGCGATCGGGGAAGTTGTCAGGGCCGCGCTGTTGTTGAGGGGTACAGTTCGGTGGGGCGAGGTTCCCGCCTGCGTGGACGAGGCCGCTTCGGCGCGGTGAAGGTCCGGCGAGCCGCTGCGAAAGGTCTTCTTCTTGTGAGTGCGATTGAAACCGCGGGTCACGATGGGCTTTCTCCCTCCCTTCCGCGAAGTGGAGGAGAGGGCCGGGGAGAGCAGGCGAGCCCTCTCCACAAAAGCGAAGACACCTCAGACCTTCGACTTTGCCATTTCTCTCTCCGGCTCTCTCCCCGCTCGTTCCTCGCGGGGCGAGAGGGACGCTGCCTGGAGGAATTGACCCTCACTTCCAATCGCACCCTCTTCTCGTTGGCCGATTGCTTTCGATCGGTGGTTTTGGCATGGAAGACAGGGGTATCGGGGCATCGGTGCGGGGTGAATGCGGGCCGAAACTGGCTGAGTGCTGCAAAAAATGTGAAGCATTGGGCAATAGATGAGTAGTAACCTTGGTGCCTGTTTCCGACGCTGGCCGGGAAGGCAGCGCGCGATGCGCGCCGACAACTACACGAACAAAAGAGGAGCGAACGGAAATGAAAAAGTTAATTGTAATGGGAGTGATGATTGGGTTCAGCGCGGCCATGGTGGCGTCCGCGGCGGAGGCGAAGGAGAACTGGGGCAAGTTGTGCGCCAAGTGCCACGGCGCGGATGGAACGGGCCAGACGAAGATGGGCCAGAAGCTGGGTGTCAAGGACTTCAGCGATTCCAAAGTACAGGAGGAGATGAAGGATGACGCCGCGTTCAAGGCGATCAAGGAAGGCCTCAAAGACAAGGAAGACAAGACTTTGATGAAGTCGTTCGGGGATTTGTCTGACGATGAAATCAAGGCGTTGGTGAAGTATGTTCGCGGTTTCAAGAAGTGACCGCGACCCTCGTGCTGCTGCGCTCCCATCCGGCTTGTTCTCCGCAGCGGCGCTGCGGAGGGAGGATGCGAGCGGGGCGTTCCGGTCGGGGCGGCGCCGGGCCGAATCGGCCACGCCGGCGGGTGAGGGGAACCCGGACCACTTGCGGGTCTTGAGAGAACCTTGATGCCGGGTGGGGAAATGTCCCTGTTCAAAATGCCCCCGCAGGTCGTGCGTCTCGTTTTGCTGACGCTGGCCATCGTGGTTTCATACCTGGTGGCTCGTGCCATCCTTACGCCGGCATCGTTTGGTCAATACGGGTGGTATCGCGGAGCGGCTTTGGAAGAGATCGCGGCGCGGACCCCTGTATATGCCGGCAAACAGGCGTGTGATGAATGTCACTCTGACATTCTGCGAAAGCTGGGCAAGGGTGAGCACCGGACGCTTTCCTGTGAAGCCTGTCACGGCGTGAGCCGGGAGCACGCGGACAACCCGGACATTCTGCCGATCAAGCTCACGGGGAGCCATTGCATCCGGTGCCACGAAGCGAATCCGTCCCGGCCCAAATGGTTCAAGCAGATTGCGGTGAAGGATCATTACAGCGGGAAGTGCACCGAGTGTCACTTGCCGCATCAGCCGAACCAGACGCCATGAAGACGCAATGCAACCGCCGCGGCGCGCTCGCCCGGTTGGGCGGCGTTCTGGCCGGAGCGCTCACCCTGCCGATCGCGCGCCAGGCCAAAGCGGCGGTGCAAAAGTTGTTCGTGTCTTCCGGTGCGCAGAGGGACTACGACCCTACGAAGCACAAATGGCTCATGTGCATCGACGTCAACAAGTGCATCGGCTGCGGGCTTTGCGCGGAGGCGTGCAAGAAGGAAAACGGGGTTCCGGAAGGTCCGTTTTATCGCACCTGGATCGAGCGTTACATTATTCCCAAGCCAAAGCCGGGTTCGGGTCGTACCCGGGGTGAGACGAAGGTGGATTGTCCCAATGGCGGAATGCATGGTTTCCCCGAGTCGCCCATCGCGGAAGACCAGATCGAGCACTCGTTCTTCGTGCCGAAGCTGTGCAATCTGTGCGCGCATTCGCCCTGCGTTCAGGTGTGTCCCGTGGGGGCGACGTTTGACGCGCCTGATGGCGCGGTTCTGATTGATTCGAAATACTGCATCGGCTGCGGCTTTTGCATTCAGGCTTGTCCTTATGGCTGCCGGTTCCTGAGCCCGGTCACCAAGACCGCCGAGAAGTGCACGCTCTGTTATCATCGCATCACGCGCGGGCTCAAGCCGGCGTGCGTGGAAATCTGTCCGACGCAGGCGCGGATTTTCGGGGATTTGAAGGATCCGGCGCCGGAAACTCCGATCCGGAAGTTTTACGAACAGAATCGCGTGCAGGTGCTCAAGCCGCATCTGGGCACCGAGCCGCGGGTCCTGTATGCGGGGCTGGACAAGGAAGTGAGGTAAGATGACAAACGAGTTGACGAACGTTGTCGTCGAGGTATTGCCGAAGTTCGAGGGCTACGTTTATCCCAATGAAGCCACCGCGCACCCGTTGTGGGGCTTCTTGATTGTCCTCTATCCTTACATTACCGGGCTGGTCGCCGGCGCTTTTATCATGGCCTCGCTGGTGAGGGTGTTCAAGGTCAAGGCGCTGGAACCGGTCTACCGCCTTTCCCTGCTGACGGCGCTGGCCTTTCTGCTCTGCGCGCCGTTGCCGCTGCTGTTCCACCTGGGGCATCCGGAACGGTGTTACGAGATCATGATGACCCCGCATATGACTTCGCCCATGGCAATCTTCGGTTTTGTTTATGCCTGGTATTTGACGGCAGTTTTGTTGTTGGAGCTTTGGTTCGATTACCGGCAGGACCTCGTGCACTGGTCCAACACGACGGCCGGATTCAAAGGGATTGTCTATCGGGCCTTCACCGTCGGCGTGACGGATGAGTCGCCGGAAGCGGTGGCGCTCGACATGAAGATCGGCCGCGTTCTTTCGATTGTCGGCATCCCTTCGGCTTTCCTGTTGCACGGGTATGTCGGTTTCATTTTCGGGTCGGTCAAAGCCAATCCCTGGTGGGGCAATGCGTTGATGCCGATTATTTTTATTCTGTCGGCCATCGCGTCCGGGATTGCGTTGTGCATTTTCAACGCCATGGTGCTGACCTGGATACGACGTCACACCGTGGACATGCGCTGCCTGGACACGATGGCCATGTTTCTCTTTTACGCGCTGGTGGTGGATGCGGCGGTCGAGGGCCTGGACTGGATTCATCGCGCTTACGCGGCGGAAGAGGGGTTCTCGGTGATGCAGACCATGATTCGCGAGAAACTCTTTTACACCCTGAATCTCGGGCAGGCCACAGTGGGCACGCTGTTGCCGTTGTTGCTGCTGGGCTCGCTCCAGCTTCTGCGCAAACGAGCGCCGGAACTGGTCCGCCGGCGGATGATTTTCGGCAGCGCCGTCATGATCCTGATCGGGGTCCTGGCGATGCGCTGGAACGTTGTCATCGGCGGCCAGTTGTTCTCCAAGAGTCTGCGCGGCGTGATGGGTTACAAGCTGGAATTTGCCGGGGTGGAAGGTTGGTTCATGGGAATCATCCTCTTGAGCCTGCCGTTTGTCATTCTGACGGTGTTGGTGAAGCTGTTCCTGTCCGAGCGGTTGCCAACGAGCGGGCACATGCCGCACAGCAGCAGCGCGGCGTAAACCGGCAGGACAGGTTGGTGCGAGAAACGCGATGCACGCTCAAACCAAAACATCGACAGCGCTGGGGGCGGTGGCGGTTGCGTTGGCGGCGCTGGCCGTCGTTTTCTTCTTCAACTTCGGGGCGCGACCGGTTCATTTGCATCCCATCGCGCTGGTGGACACTAATTTTCTGGATACGGCAACCGTCCGGCGATCGTATGCGGATCTGGCGCGGGCGGGCGAGGACCTGTCTGATTTCGACTGTTATGCCTGCCACGAGAAAGGGAAACCGCCGCCGCTGCGGTTTGACACGAGCCAGAACCTGATTATTCCGAAGGAACATGCGGACATCGTCATGGGCCACGGCAGTCATGGCCGCAACAACAATTGCTTCAACTGTCACAATGAAACGAATCTGGAGTTGCTACAAACCCGGGACGGTCACGAAATAAAGTTCTCCGACAGCCCGGCTTTGTGCGGCAGTTGTCACGGTCCGACTTATCGGGATTGGGAAGCGGGCGCGCATGGCCGGACGAGCGGCTATTGGGATCGGAGTGTGGGCGCTGCCCAGCGCAAGGCCTGTGTGAATTGTCATAATCCGCACTCACCCAAGTTCCCGGGCCGTCAGCCCGCGCCTGGGCCGCACCCGCTGCACGCGCTGGCCATGGCGTCAGCCGGGACGGGATCGAATTCAGCGACTGTGTCAACAGGGTGGGGCGAGACTCCTGGCGAGCCGGGGTACAGGGGGAATTTGAGGCCTTGGCTCGCGGGGACGCTCGCCCCACCGACTCCGTGATGAAACCGACTCCGTATCCAGGTTCGTGATATGCCGGCTCGGCAGCCCCAGTTCAATCCCGGTCCAGCAGCGCCTGCGGCGGCGGTGAGCCGCCGCGGTTTTCTGAGGACGTCGGCGGTGGTGACGGCGGGTCTGGCGGCTTTGGCTGCCAGCTTGAAGCCGCTGCTCGAAATGAACGATTTTCCGACCCTCGAACGCTTCATGCAGAAGTATTACAAGGAACTGACACCGGAAGAGATGGAGCGGGTGCTGAAGCGCATCGAAACCGAAGTTGAGCGTCAGTATGGGATTCGACCGCACGTGCGGGACTTGAAGCCCCGGGACGGGGTGGAGTTTGTTTATTGCCTCAACCTCACCCGCTGCATCGGCTGCCGCAAATGCGTCCACGCCTGCGTGGCGGAGAATAACCAGTCGCGGAATCCGGAAATCCAGTATATCCGGGTGTTGCGACTGCCGCACGGCTCGTTGGACATCGAAAAGGCCGAGCACAATTACGCCCCCGACTTGGTTCCGGAGAAAGGCTACTTTTACATGCCGGTGCAGTGTCAGCAGTGCAAGAACCCACCCTGCGTCAAGGTGTGTCCGGTCCATGCCACCTGGCAGGAAGCCGACGGCATCACGGTGATTGATTACGATTGGTGCATTGGCTGCCGTTATTGTGAAGCGGCTTGTCCTTATTGGGCGCGGCGGTTCAACTTCACCAAGCCATCGATACCCAGGGAGCGGCTTAATCCCGACATGGCTTATCTGGGGAACCGGCCGCGCCGCCAGGGCGTGATGGAAAAATGCCACTTTTGCATCCAACGCACTCGGGCGGGCCGTTATCCGGCGTGTCTGGAAGTCTGCCCGACGGGCGCGCGGAAATTTGGCAACATACTCGATCCGAACAGCGAGGTATCCTACATTCTCAAGAACAAGCGAGTGTTCATTCAATTGAAGGAGGAACTGGGAACGTCGCCGCGGTTCTTTTACTACTTCGACGTATGAGGCGCGCGATTCGGAATTATCTGGTTTTTCTCGGGCGTTGCGCGCGCATCGCGTTCGTGGGTGACTGGCGCTATTACGCGTGGATGGGGGTCTTGACGGTCATTTGCCTGCTCGGTCTTCATGCGTATGCCCGGCAATTCGCGCAGGGCCTCATTGTGACCGGCATGAGTGACGAAGTGTCATGGGGGGTTTACATAGCGAACTTCACGTTCCTGGTGGGCGTGGCGGCAGCCGCGGTGATGATGGTCATTCCCGTTTACATCTACAACAACGAGGAACTCCACGACCTGGTCATCTTTGGCGAGTTGCTGGCTGTGGCCGCGATTCTCATGTGTCTTGCGTTCGTGACAGTGGATCTGGGGCGACCCGACCGCTTCTGGCACCTCATCCCTGGCATTGGGCAGTTCAACTTTCCCGCCTCCATGCTGAGTTGGGACGTCATCGTGCTCAACGGCTACCTGTTGCTCAACGTCCACATCTGCGGCTATCTGCTTTACTGCCGCTATCGCAAAACCAAACCCGGCAAATGGTTTTACATTCCGTTCGTTTTCATCGCGATTATCTGGGCGGTCTCGATTCACACCGTCACGGCGTTTCTCTACGTCGGCCTGGGGGGGCGGCCATTCTGGAATTCGGCGATCGTCGGGCCGCGTTTCCTGGCTTCGGCGTTCACTGCGGGGCCCGCCCTGATCATCCTGGCGATGCAGGTGGTCCGCCGCGTGACTGCCTCCGGTCCGGCTGGCGGCGCCTCACGATTGCCGGGGGACACGGTCGCACCGCAAAGACCGACCAGCCGCGCCGCCACGCTCGACGATCTGGATCTGCTGGGCCGGAACCTGCCCGAACTGGCGTCGGTCTCGATTGAGGCGCGGCAGAAGATCCTGGCCGGCGCGACGATCCTGGAGGTGAATGCCGGGGACGTCGTATTGCGCCAGGGGGAGACGGATGAGAAGGCCTTTTTTATCTTGAAAGGCCGGGTGGTGGTGAAGCGGGAGGAAAGCGGGCGATTTCGGATTACTCGAAGCGTCGGGCCGGGTGAGCAGTTCGGCGAGATCTCCGCCCTCGCCGGAACGCCGCGCATGGCCACCGCCATCGCCGAAGAACCCGCTTGCCTCCTGCGCCTGTCCGCAGACGCCCTGCGCAAGCTCATGAAAGATGCCCCGATGAACAAGGTCATCCGCTCGAGAATGTCCGAGCGGCTGATGATCACGGATCGCGCCCTGATGACCCTGCGCAGCATCGTGCAGGTGTCGATGCTCATTAACGTGTTTCTCCTCCTGAACGAGGTGTTCAAGGAGTTTTACTCCGGCAACCTGCACGTGGCGTCGTCGAAATACCTCTACGTCGGACTTCACGGGCATCACGCCCTGGTGCCGTGGATCTGGACGGCGATTGCCTTCAATCTGGTGGCAATGGTGTTGCTGGTGCTGCCGGTGAGCCGCAGCTTGCGGTGGCTGAATTTTACCTGCGTGCTGTGCATTGTCGGCATCTGGATTGAGAAGGGAATGGGACTCGTGATTCCCGGTTTCATTCCCACGCCGCTCGGTGAAATGGTCGAATACCGGCCATCGCTCAACGAGACGCTGGTTTGCTTCGGCATCTGGTCGTTCGGTCTGCTGTGCTACACGGTTTTCCTGCGCATGTCCGTGCCGATTCTCCAGGGCCGGCTCTGCAAGGCGAACGAGGGACTACCCGAATCCGCAACCGGCGCTGCCGCCCTGGGCGCCGCGGTCGAGCCATGAGCCTCGTCACGTGATTTATCTATGCAGAGGAGTAACCACGAAACACACGAAAAGGCAGACGGTTCGAGTGCGCAACGGCGCGCCGTTGCGGCTCGCTGGCAGATGAGAGATTCGTGTCCGGTTGAAAACCTCAGCGCCTCTGTTTCTTTTCGTGTATTTAGTGTATTTCGTGACTTCCACTGAATTCTTATGGGGATGCAACTTACCGCCGAAGACGCCCGCCAATCGCTGATCGCGCATGTGGCCGCCAAGGGCGAGGAGGTTCGAACGAAGTATGGCCCGCACATCGGCTGGCAGGAATTGCTCTGCATCCTGGAAGACCGCGCTTTCGTGCGGTATCCATGCGAGATAACGTTTGACTCGGCACCGCTCTGGCCCGGCGAGTTTGCGCATCCGGTGGCGCGGGGCGAACATCCGGAGGACGGCTTCACTTTGTATGTGCATCCGTTGTTTCTGACGCGACCGGAGCAGGTGCCTTATATGGTGTTGTACCAACTGGTGCTCGTGAATTATGGCGAATTCGCCTCGCCGGATGACGCCGAGGCTTTTGGGGCTGCGGCGCTCGGCCTGTCGAAGGATGACTATTACCACATTCTTTGCCGGCTCGCCGACCGGGTTGGTGCGGGCAAATCCAGGGAACAATCGCAATGAATTCCGCGGTCCGGGGCGGTGCCCGGCTGCGCCAGTTGCTCTCAGAGCCGTGGTCAGGGCACTGACAGAGCAGTGCCCTCCAATCCGGGTGGTGGCACAGTTTGGTGGGGCGAGACTCCCGGCGCGCGAGGACGCCCGCCCGACCAACTTTTTGGCTGAACTGCGCCACAGCCGGGAAACCATTTGGATTGATCCGTTGCGCCAAGAAATGTTAAGCCTTTGGCAAGATCGGCAAGGTGACGCCGGTCCGCGCGCATCAACATGTTCCGGTGCCGTCTGACAATGGCCGTTCGTTCATGAGTGTGGGCGAAGGCGGTTGCACCGGGGCGCACATTCGAATCGAGAACCGGATCCTGACGGGGTTCGGGAGTTCTCGAGGACGGCTGGCCCCCGAAGTTGTCGGGCAAACCGAATCCTGTTGAGTTTATGAAAAGAATACTGGCACTGAGCATTGCGATCATGACTGTTGCGGCACTGTCCGCACGCGCCGAGGACGCGAAGACCGTTTACGAAAAAGACTGCGCCAAATGCCATGGCGTGGACGGCAAGGGTGATACGAGGATGGGCAAAAAACTCGGCGTGAAGGATTATACCGATCCCAAGGTCCAGGAAGCGCTGACCGACGATGCCGCGGTCAAAGCGATCAAAGAGGGATTGAAAGGCAAGGACGGCAAGCCGCTGATGAAGCCGGCCGAGGGTCTTTCCGACGAGGACATCAAAGGGCTTGTGGCGTACGTGCGGAAATTCAAGAAGTAAGGGCTTTTCGTTTTGTCGGAGGGGCAAATTCCGCGAGGCCCCGAATTACCCTGTTGTGTTCAACAATCAGGGGCCTGAGTGGTTTGGCCCGGCGACAAAACGAAATGTTGAAACAACTTCCAGACAGACATGAACAGTGACAACCAGAGCCAGCCGTCTCCGCGGCCCTCTTTGTGGCGCAACTGGATGAGCCTGACCGGGCTGGTCATCGTGATCGGCAGCCTGTTCTCCTTCTTCCTGCTCTTCATGCTGGATGCGGTGGCGCACTTTTCCAATCCGTACATCGGCATCCTCACTTACATCATCGCGCCCGGATTCCTGATTTTCGGGCTCTTTCTGACCCTGATCGGAGTGTTGCGCGAGCGGCGAAAGCACGGCGGGGCTGCGGGGCTGTTGCCGACGGTGCAGATTGACCTTTCGCGCCCGCGCGACCGGCGCATCATGGGGACGTTCATCGCGGGCAGCCTGTTCTTTCTCTTTCTTTCAGCGGTCGGCAGCTACAACACGTATCATTTCAGTGAGTCGGTTCAGTTTTGCGGTCAGACCTGCCACACGGTCATGAAACCCGAGCTGGTGACCTATGAGCACGGGCCCCATGCGCGGGTGGCCTGCGCGGAATGTCACATCGGGGCGGGGGCGACCTGGTTTGTGCGGTCGAAGCTTTCGGGAACCTACCAGGTTTACGCCACCCTCTTTGACAAGTATCCGCGACCGATTCCAACGCCGATCAAGAACCTGCGTCCGGCCCAGGAAACCTGCGAGGAATGTCATTGGCCGAAGAAGTTCGTCGGGAACCTGGACCGCACATTCAACTATTTTCAGGGCGACGCCAGCAATTCGCCTTACTCGGTCCGTCTCCTGATCAAGGTGGGGGGCGGCGATCCGACGCACGGCCCGGTCGGCGGCATTCATTGGCATATGACGGTCGGCAACCGCGTGGAATACATCGCCACGGACAAGGAACGGCAGAAGATCCCCTGGGTGCGCGTGACGGATTCGCAAGGGATCGTCACGGTTTTCCGCGACCCGAAGTTCACGAACGACGTCAGGCGGTATGAGATCCGCGGGATGGATTGCATGGACTGCCACAATCGTCCGGCGCACCGTTACATGTCGCCGGACAGCGCGGTCAATCTGGCCTTGTCGCTGCGCGAGATCGATCCGGCGCTGCCCTGGATCAAGACCAACGCGGTCTATGTTTTGACGCGCAATTACCTGACGGACGAGGAGGCGCGGGAAGGCGTCGCCACCGCGCTCGCGGAACGATATCCGAACGATCCGCGCATCCGTCCGGCCATCACGGTGATGCAGCAAATCTACCGTGACAACTTCTTCCCCGAAATGAACGCCAATTGGAGCGTTTACCCGGACAATATCGGCCACATGATCTGGCCCGGCTGTTTCCGATGCCACGATGGCAGGCACAAAACCGAAGACGGCAATCGGATCATCAAAGCGAACGACTGCAACGCGTGTCACACCATACTGGCGCAGGGCAGCGGCGCCGAATTGCTCCAACTTTCGCCCGGCGGACAGCAATTCAGACATCCGGGCGGAGATTATGATCTTTCGTGCAACGATTGCCACACCGGAGGGCTTTAAGGAGATGCTGCAGGTGGAAATTCATGTGCAACACGGATGAGACAGAGTGTGACAGACATCCGCCCTCACCCTGGCCCTCTGTCCCAAGGAGAGCGACAAACCGTTGTCACCGGTTGCGGAAAGCATGTCCCTGATTCCGAAGTTGTCGCTTTCGGAGGTCGAATGACAGCCGCAAAGCGTTTGGAGTGCGGCGATTTATCGCCGCTTTTTCCAGAAAGCGTGAGGCGTGGGCTGATGGGATCGCCCAAGTGCTTCCTTAGGAAAAGCGCCGCTGAAGCGGCGCACTCCAGATGCTGGCGCACACTCTTCGGTCCCGCTTGCAGAGATGCGCTCGGCGTATTTCTGAGCTTGTGCCTGGCACAGGCGGCGTTCTCACTTGACGCCGCGGAAAAATTCGCCAACGCGGATTGTCTCGACTGCCATCTGGACTCGTCGACCACGCGCAAGGTGGATGGGAAAACGGTTTCGCTGGTTTTTCCGACGAACGCCTTCAGGAGATCCGTTCACGCGAAACTCGATTGTGTAGATTGCCATAAAGGCATCAAGGACCTCGTTCACGAAAGCAAGTTGCCGCCGCCAGACTGCGCGGAATGCCACGAGAAAGAGGCGAAAGCCTACGCGACCAGCATCCACGGTGTGAGCCACACCCTGGGCGCATCCGGCGCCGCCAGTTGCTGGGATTGCCACGGTTCACACGACATTTTGCCGGCCATGAACCCGGCCTCACCGGTCTTCAAACTGAATCTGCCCCAGACCTGTGCGAAGTGCCACAGCAATCCCGGGCTGACGAAGGAGTACGAGATGAAGTATCCGGAAGCCGCGTCGCAATACATGGACAGCATCCATGGCCGGGCGCTGCTCCAGATGGGGCTCATCGTCGCGCCTTCCTGCAACGATTGCCACGGCGTGCATGACATCAAGCGGGCCGTGGACCGCGACTCGCCGGTCAATCACGCCAACGTCGCTAAAACCTGCGGCAAGTGCCATGTTGGAGTCGAAGGAACCTACGATCGAAGCGTTCATGGACAACTGCTGGCCAGCGGCGACAAGCGCGGGCCGGTCTGCACCGATTGTCACACCGCGCACCAGATTCAGAACCCGGAAGGCAACAACTTCAAAGCTATCAGCGACCAGCGCTGCGGCAAATGCCATGAAGACCGGCTGGCGTATTACCGGGAAACCTACCACGGCAAAGCGATGGCGCTCGGCAAGCCGAACGCCGCCCCCGCGGTAGCGGCCTGTTACGACTGCCACGGCCACCACGACGTGTTGCCGCCCTCCAACCCGGCGTCCCATCTCTCAAAAGCCAACATCGTCGCCACCTGCCGGAAGTGTCATCCCGGGGCGACGATTGGCTTCACCGAGTACGAGCCGCACGCCAATCCGCTCGACAAAAGGAATTATCCGATGCTCCACGCTGTCTTTGTAGCCATGACCAGTTTGCTGGTCGGCGTGTTCGCCTTCTTCGGCCTGCACACGATCATCTGGCTGTTCCGGGCGGTTTACCTTTACTTGCACGATTCCAGGAAGTTCCGAGAGGCGAAGATCAGGGCGCAGGTGGACGACGAGTGGTTCACGCGCTTTGTGCCGTTCGAGCGGTTCCTGCATTTCCTTGTAGTGACAAGTTTCCTGCTGCTGGTCATCACCGGCATGCCGCTCAAGTTCTATTACACCGGCTGGGCGAAGGTGCTGTTCAGCATCATCGGCGGGGCGGACACGGCGCGGACGCTGCATCGGTTTGCCGCATTGGTCACGTTCCTCTACTTCGGGCTGCACGTAGCGTCGTTGGCGGGCAAGGCGTGGAAGGGCAGGGGATCCTGGCGCGATCCGGCGACCGGCAAGGTGCGGCTGAAGCGGCTGTGGCACGTGCTCTTCGGTCCCGACTCCATGATGCCGACGTGGCAGGACTGGCAGGATTTTGTCGCGCACAACAAGTGGTTTTTCGGCAAAGGGCCGAAGCCGCAGTTTGACCGCTGGACGTACTGGGAGAAGTTCGATTATTTTGCGGTGTTCTGGGGCGTCGCGATCATCGGCGCGTCGGGTTTGATCATGTGGTTCCCCACGTTCTTCACCCGCTTTCTGCCGGGGTGGATCATTAACGTGGCGCTCATTATTCATTCCGACGAAGCGCTGCTGGCGGCCGGTTTCATCTTCTCGATCCATTTCTTCAACACGCATTTTCGAATCGAGAAGTTCCCGATGGATACGGTCATTTTCTCCGGCCGGATTTCGAAAACGGAGCTGCTGCACGAGCGCAAGCGTTGGTATGAGCGCCTGGTGGCCGAAGGGCGGCTGGACCAGCACCGCATCAAGGACGAATGGGAGCGGTGGAAGAGCATCGCGCGATCCTTCGGCTATTTCTTCTTTGGCCTGGGTGTCCTTTTGCTGATCCTGATCATTTATGCCATGGCCTCGCGCCTGGCGCATTGAGCAAAAGCCGCAAGGCCATCAACCCGGATCGATAAGAGAACCAATCAGCGGCGAGCGGAAGTTTGATGATGTGGTGAAGTCAGCGGAGCTTGCGGCGGTTTTGGTTTTGGTATATTGAGAAGCAACCACGAAATACACGAACCACACGAAAAGTGATTGGTTTCTCAGGCTTTCGTGTGTTTTGTGTGTTTCGTGGTTATCAGGGCACAGGCAGAAAACGAGCGCAGAAGGGACTGGGCGCGGCGACGGGGTTGCCGGCCGGCGTCAGGCGTCCGGTCTTTTCGTCCACACGGAAGATCACCGCGCTGTCTGAGTCGTAATTGCAGAGCAACAGCCATCTGCCGGCTGGATCAAGAGTGAAGTTTCGCGGCATCTTGCCTTGCGCGGACACGTGCTCGACGAGGGTGAGACGGCCGGTTTCCACGTCGAGGGCGAACACGGCGATGCTGTCGTGGCCGCGATTGGAGCCGTAAAGGAATTTTCCATTTGGATGCACCGCGATTTCGGCCGCGGTGCTCGCTCCATCGAAGCCCGGCGGCAAGGTTGGAACGGTCTGTATTTCGGACAGCGTGCCGTTCGCCGAAGTCCAATGGAAGGCGGTTATGGTGTTGGCAAGCTCGTTGATCACGTAAACGTATTTGCCATTCGGATGGAACGCGACATGGCGCGGACCGGCGCCGGACTTGAGCGAGACGGAAGGCGGATCGTTGGGCGAGAGGGAGCCATCCCGGTCGTTGAAACGATAGACAAAGACTTTGTCCGCGCCGAGGTCGGGAACCAGGGCAAAGCGGTTGCCGGGATCGACAATGATTGAGTGAGGGTGGGGGGCAGTTTGGCGCCGCGGATTCACGCTGTGGCCGCTGTGCTGCACGAACGCCGTGCGTTTACCCAGGCTGCCATCGGGCTCGAGGGCATAGACGCAAATGCTGCCGCCGTCGTAGTTGGCGGCGAACGCGTATCGGCCGGTGCGGTCGAGGCTGATGTAACAAGGTTCGGCGCCGCCGGTCGGCGTGCAATTCAGCAGGGCGAGCTTGCCTGTCTTCGGTTGAATCGCGTAGGCGCTTAGGGTGCCTTCCGGTTTGCCTCGATAGCTGTCAATCGAGTTGCATGCGTAGAGATGCTTTCCGTCCGGGTGGATGACAAAGAAGGAGGGCGCTGCCGATTCCTGTAGGAACTCCGGCCGGGCCAGCGCGCCCGTGTGGAAGTCGAAGTGCGCGAGCGAGAATCCAATGTTTGGTCCTGACCGGTGCGTGCCCAAATAGACGAGCATGTCCGCGGCACGGGCTGGCAACGGTGCGAGCGCGGTTCCAAAGATGACGGGGGCGACGCGCAGAATGTCTTTCCGCATAGAGTGAGGATGCTGGTGTTCCGGGAGCGGGTTTGTCAACTTCAAGCGGCCCGGGCGCGCCGCTCCACCGTTGGCGGGAAACGGGCGGCGCACAGCGCGTCCCTACCGATATCCGACAAGACGCGGACCCGGGAATAAGACACACTGTTCTGTAATATTTATAATATAACCTCATCTTGTCATTATCCGGCAAAATATGGAAAGTAATTGGCAAGGAATGGCAAGATAGTTTTGGCCGTTTCTTTAAACTATGCGCGTGAGTTGGATTGGTGCGCTTGCAGTTGGCAGTCGAATCGCTAAATCCGGTCAGGCCGCGCTTACTATGTTTCAACCCGCAACCTGCAGCAGTCCAGGTTTTTGAATGGAGAACAATACGGGGCATTTAGCCGTAGTGATGAACCAGAATGCGCCACAGTGAACCCTTAGATTGCAGTGCAAGTATGGAGATGAATCCTTCGATCACAAAGGCGGCGGGCTGGCTTACAGCAGTTGTGCTGGTGGCGATTGGGAGTGCGACTGGGGTGGAAGCCGCAACGGCCTTGACGGGTCAGATTGCCATTCGGCCCCTGACTCCCTCGGAAATAACCGACTACGGGCTGCCGGCAAGCAGCGAGATTTCAGGCGGCTTGTCCGCCGTAGGTGTGGGGCAACCCGTCTATCTGGAAGCCCTGGTGAACATCGCCATACCCGCCTCCAATACGGTCAGCGTCACCTGGACGCTGCCCACCAAGCCGCTTGGGTCTGCGGCGTTGCTGGCGGCAAGCCCGTTGGGAACCAATGTGCCGACGTACAAAATGGCCGATCGCCTGACCTTGAAGGTCGCCTCCCGGGTGCTGCTGCGACCGGACATCACGGGGGAGTACACGGTGGCGGCCACGATCACCGCGACCGGCATCGGGTCCACGAATGTGACTCAGAACATTTCGGGCAGCATGTATATGGGCGTTCAGGTCTGTGAATTCTGCCATAGCGGCGGTTTGGTGGCGGAGAATGTTTACGTGCCATGGACCAACACGCTTCATGCCTCGTTTTTCACGAAAGCCATCAATGGCCTCGAGGGCAGTCAGTACAGCAAGAATTGCATTTCATGTCACACCGTCGGCTACGATACCAACGCTTTGGCCGTCAATGGCGGATTTGACGATATCGCCGCGCAACTGGGGTGGACCTTCCCGACTGTGTTGACCAGCGGCAACTGGGCGGCCATGCCGGCGGCGCTGCAGAATCTGGCCAATATCCAATGCGAGAACTGCCACGGGGCGGGCAGCGAACACGCGTATGCTTTCGGTAACACCAACCTTTTCAACTGGCCCAGAGTGGGAGTCAGTTTCGGCGCCGGCGATTGCGGCCAGTGTCATGATGCCAAGCCCAATTACGTCAAGAATGCCCAGTGGAACAATTCGCTGCATGCCATCACCACGCGCATCCCCTCGGGTCCAACCCGCAACAACTGCGTGCGCTGTCACACGGCCCCCGGCTTTGTTGATTTCCTTGAAGGTTCCACCACGACGAACACGGATTACGAAGCGATTACCTGCCAGGCGTGTCACGATCCGCACGATGCTTCCAACCCTTATCAACTGCGCACTGCCCTGAGTTACACGCTTCCGGATGGCACGTTGGTCACGAACGCCGGCGCCGGTGGCTTTTGCATGAACTGCCATCACAGCCGCGATGGTTCCGCGACCAACAACACTGTGAATTTTGCGCTGGGACTGCCCACTTGGCTGGGCGGGTCCACCTTTGGCCCGCATGACGGTCCGCAGGGCGACATGATCGAAGGGGTCAATGCCATCACGTACGGACAGGCCCTGCCTAATTCCGCGCACCAATATGTGCTTACGAACACTTGCGTGGATTGCCACATGCAAACGGTGGCGTCAACGGACCCGGCATTCCTCAAGGCGGGCGGCCACACCTTCGAGATGAGTTACAGCGTTGTCACCAACGGCGTGACCAACATTGTTGACAAGGTCGATGTATGCGTGCAGTGCCACGGCCCGATAACCTCCTTCGATTTCCCGGTGGAGGATTTCGACGGCGACGGGATTATCGAGGGTGTCCAGACCGAGGTCCAGCGTCTGCTCGACCGCCTGACGACGCTGCTGCCGAACACGAACGGGGTGGTGGATGGCCTGGTGAAGACCCCCTCGGCCCAAACCAACTGGGCGCCGGCCTACCTGAAGGCCGCTTACAACTGGCAGTTCGTCAACAATGACGGCAGCAAGGGCATTCACAACGTTCCGTTTGCCGTCGGCCTGCTCAAGGCGTCCATCGCGGATCTGACCGGCGACGCCAACAACGACGGCCTGCCGGATTGGTGGCAGATTTACTATTTTGGCTCGATCACCAATGTCAACGCCGCGCCGGATGCCGCGCCGGCGGGCGACGGTGTGCCCAACTGGCTTAAGTACGCTCTGGGCCTGGTTCCGACGGTGCCGGGCATCGTGCTGCCCACCGGGGTCGTGTGGGCCAATGGGAGCGCCCTGATGAATTCGGCCACCAACACCATTTATATCTACACTGCCGCTGAAGTGGCGTTCGACACTCAAGCCGGAACGACGTACCAAATCCAGTCCATTTCGTCGCTGGGCGGAGGCTGGCAGAACGTGGGTCCTCCAATCGTAGCCACCAACAATGGTTCGATGAGCTACTTGACGCCGACCAGGAAGAATGTGCAACAGTTCTTCCGTGTGGTTCACACTCCATAGCTGCCGGCGGGCTACTTCGCTTTGAGTTGTTTCAGAGCGGCGATCTGGTTGTCAAGCCGGGCGGCGATTTGTTTGAGCTTTTCCGCCTGGTCGGACTGGACCTGCTGGAGGTGCCTGGTGGCGGCCTGTTGTTCGGGTTCGGAGCCGCTTTGCTGCGCCCGGCTGATTCTTTGTTGAGCTTCCCTGACTTGAACTCCCGTTTCATCAATCGCCGTCTTGAATTCCTTCAGCGCTGCCTCGCGGAGAATCTGCGTCCCTTCCTCGACGGAGACGGAAGCAAGGTTGGGAATCGCGCGCGCGACTTGCTGAACCGCCGCTGCCTCGTCCTTGGCGGCTTCGGCACTGCGCTTTGGCGGCGGATTCGGACGGGCGACGCGTTCGATGGCGCGGCTCAGGTCGAACTCGAGGGCCTGCTCCCATTCCGGAGCGAGTTCGGCGAGGGTCTCGTGTTTATCATTGCATGCCACGGCCAGGCCGAGGTAGCACGCATTGCCCTTATCCAGGTTAAAGGGTTTGATCGCGTCCGACGAAGCGCTTGCCGCGGCGGAATCCGAGAGGGAATCATAGACGACGACATTGATTTTGCCGTTGCCCTGGCGCTGGTACTCCGACAGCAACCGGTTTACCTGCCCGGCGAAAGGGAACAGGGAAGGGGACACTGTGGCCTGGTCCAGAATCGAGTAGAAGCGGATTTCAACCGGTGATTCGAGGTGGTTGAGCAGGACTTTGGTGCTGTCGGACAGCTCGCTTTGTGGTTCGCTGATCGGCTGGCCGCCGGGCTTCACCGTGCCGTGGCTCGGGGTTCGGGAAAACCAAACGGCGCTGACCCCGACGCCCAGGAGAAAGAAAAACACCAGTAGAATGATGACCCGAGTGTGGGTTTGATCGCCGATGCGATGCTTGCTCATCCTGCGGACATGGTTCGCTAGTAAAGGCTTCATCTTGTCTCTCTGGGCCCAAGCGGAACTTTGACATGAATCTGGCAGACGTGGACATCGATGGCGAGGGAATCTTACGCTGCCTCTGGCGCCGGGAAAGGAAGTGTGGCATCTGTTGCGTTGCATGGGCCAAGCAATGGCGAGCACGCGACAATATTGGGTTTGCATCTTTCCCTCGGTTGTCTAGTTTTTAATCCAGCACGTGGGTTCGAGACTGCTTGGATACTGCGCGAGTCCGCTCAATGTTTCGAGATACGGCGGTGTGAATCAGGCTGGCGATTTGAGAGTGGCGTCTGACGGTGCTGGGCAGAAATTGTCTGCGACAGTGAAATTCGGAGCTTATGACCAGCAAGAAAACCTTATTCGTTAAGCGAGCAACGGATTGGCTTTTCGGAATGGCGTTCTTTCTCATGATCGGCCAGTGATAATCTCATGACCAGCGCCATCAAGAGTCGTGAGTGGATGCCCGCCGTGCTGCTTGCGTCGCTTTATTTGTGCCTCGTCGAGCAAGCGCTTGCGGCGCCGGTTAGTTTCTCAATCTCCAGTTCGAGTGCCCCCGTTTATGACCTCACCGGCAGCTACCGATTTGACCAGCAATCCTTTGCGGCGGGCGGTATTCGGGCGGGCCTGTCTCTGAGCCTCTCGGTCACACAGGATGCGACCGGCCGGCTGCAGGGTTCGGGGTTGACCAGTGTCGGTATCGGCGACGAATCTTATCCCGCGACGTATCTCGTCACCGGCAAGGTCAGCGGGGGCGGCAAGGTGACGCGCGCCACGCTGGTGGCCCGGTTGCAGGGACAGGATCCCGCTGGCGATGTCGATCCGTCCCTGGCGATCTCGGTCCAATACAATCTGGTGGTGAGTCGGGGGGCTTTGAAGGGAACGGCGCGTGGCAGCGCTGAATTGCCGAAGCTTGGCAGCGGCAGCATCCGGTCGCTGATTTCCGGCGTGCCGTTGCCAGCGGGCGTGGATGGGAGTTGGAGTGTGCAGATGGACATGCTGGCGCTCAGCAAACCCGGGGGCACGGGGTCTATCATCTTTCCCAACGGCCGGATCCTGCAAACGAGCCTGGCTGGCAGTCCTTCCACACCTTTGGGCCTCGAGCGGATAAGGCTTTCGGGCACTAATGGGAATGAGGGCAGCCGACTCAATATCAACTTTTTCCCGCGGACCAGTGCTCTCCAGAGCCTAAGCGGAAGGATCCTCGGCCAAACCGTTTCCGGGACTTTTGCCTCGTCGCAATACATTGGTTCTCAAGCCTGCATCGAGTGCCACGGCGTGCTCCACCAGACGTTCATGAGCACGCTGCACGCGCAAGTGGGGGTGCAATGCGAGAGTTGCCACGGGCCGGCGGCCGATCATGCGGCCAATTACTACGATCCCGTGGTCAGGCCGAAAGTGGATCTGATGGGCACCTCGTGCGGCGTATGCCACTCGGGCACAAACCATCCGACCTACGAGGAATGGAGCTCGAGCGGTCATGCCAGCGTGGTTGAAGGCATCGTTCTCACGAACCTCGTCAACAATTGCGGCTGGTGCCACTCGGGATCCGTGCGCGTGAGCCTTCTGGACGGACTCCAGTTGCCTGCGGGTGGCGCGGATGTCCCGATCGGGTGTCCCACGTGCCATGAAACCCATCGAACCACCACCAATTCCGCCCTGCTGCGCAACCCCATTGCTTCGACCAATGATTATTTCCTGAGCCTTTCAGACAATTTCACCAACGAATACGATCCGGGCATCAGCCTCTGCGCCCAATGTCACAACCATCGCGGTGCGTCGTGGACCAATACCGTCGACGCGCCTCATCGTTCGCCGCAGTACAATTTCCTGCTCGGCTCCATTGGCGAACTGACGACCGGGTCGGCAACCTACAATCCAGCCTCGCACGCGGGGCTGCCTGCTTCCGCACAATACTCCCTTTCCGGCGCCTTCTATCTGACCAACCAATGCGTGAGCTGCCATATGCAGAACGACGCTGCCCCCGCGAACATACCCAGCCACACTTTCAACGTTGACACGTATGACGTCTGCCTGAACTGCCACGTGTTTGATCCTGAATTGCTGGTGCAGTTGGTCGCAGTGCCTGCCATTTCCAATCGTGTTTATCAGTTGAAGTACGGCCTGGACCTGTGGGCCAATACCAAGGCGCCGGCGTCGTTGCGGGCCGACGGAATGCTGGCGTGGGAATACACCAACCCTGGCGGATTGATCTGGCAAACCAACAATGGAGTCATCAGTTGGATGGTCGCAGATCAGGTCAACTTCAAAGGGCCTGATGCCGCCGGACAAACGTTGATTCCGGACACCATCAAGAAGGCGCGCTTCAACATGTATCTGGTGCTCGGCGACGGCAGCTACGGCGTCCACAATCCTTACTTTGCCCTGGACCTGCTTGAGGCCGCAGCAGACTGGGTAAGCCAGGAGTTGAACAATTGAACCGCATGCCGGCCGGAATCGGCACGCGTTCCGAATCTGTGTGAAGAGACCGACAACAAAACCATTCGCATGACGGCGAGACCCTCCCGGCCGGATGCCAAACGGGCGCGGATTCCGGCGGCGATGGTCGGCGCCCTGCTTTTGTTCGTGACGGTGATTTCCTGCCGCACGGTGAATCGTTCCGTGGTGATGTTGCCCGACGTTCCGGGAGCGAATTACATCGGCTCCAAGGAATGCGAACAATGTCACGAAGAGCTTTACCGTGGTTTCCAGACCGCAGACCACGCCCGCCTGATTGCGGAAGGAACGAACGCGCTCAACGCCGGGTGCGAATCCTGCCACGGGCCCTGCAGCCTGCACTCCGACTCGGGAGGCGAAGTGAAACCTCCTCAAAGTTTCACCTCCGGCCGCCCCCGATCATCCAGCTATGGCGCCCGTTTGGCCATCGAGCCGGCACGCGCGACGGAGACCGTGTGTTTTCAATGCCATGCCGATGTGCGCGGCCAGTTCAACCTGCCCAGCCACCATCCGGTTCCCGAGGGAAAACTCGGTTGTACCGGTTGTCATTCGCCGCACAAAGGATCCATTTACCGCGGCGGTGGCACGTCGTTGCTTTCAGAGAATGAGAGTTGCCTGCGGTGTCACTCCGCCCAGCGCGGGCCTTACGTGTTCGAGCACGAAGCGCTGCGCGAAGGATGCACCGTTTGTCATACCCCGCACGGATCCATCAACGCGAAGCTGCTGACTGTGCGGGACGCGAACCTTTGTTTCAAATGCCATTTCCAACAGGTCAGCGGAGGCACCATTCTGATCGGGGGATCCGACCACACACTGCGCGTCCGGCAAGGCACGTGCTGGACGGCGGGTTGTCATGAGGCGGTTCACGGTTCCCGGGTGAGTTCCTCGTTGCGGTTCTGACCAGCGACTCGAAAACCGATGAAATCAACCTGGCTGTTCCCGAACGGAGGAATACGGCTGCCGGGGGCGGCATTGCTCGGTGTGGGCGTGGCGGCGTCGACGCTTTCGGCGGCGGAAACGAACGCGCCGCCGGCGGCCGCTCCCGTCGTCATGACGTCACAGGAGATGTTCGAGGGTGGGACCAATACCTGCAACAACTGGATCGAACTCTCGGCGGGCGGGTTCATCACGAGCGGCAACAAGGCACAGTTTCAGCAGATGCAGCAAAGTGTCTTTGGGCCTTTCGGCGGCATCAGTGACTTCCATTACCAACAGAGCCTCGACAAGAACACCACCTTGTCCGCGGACGGACGGGCGCTTTTCGACCAACACGATTACAAGCTGAACCTGGATGTAACGCGCGAGAAGCTGGGGTTTCTGCGGTTTTCCTATCAGGAGTCCCGCTCCTGGTCCAGCGGCGACGGCGGCTTTTATCCTCCGGCGAACTTGTGGTTTCCGATGCCGGGAGATGCCCTGGCGCTGGACCGCGGCGTAATTTCATTCGAAGGCGGGTTGCGCCTGGAGGAGGCGCCGAACATAACGTTCAAATACACCCACAATTCCCGTGAAGGAGAGGAGGCTTCCACCAGTTGGGGATATACTCATCCTGCGGGCGGTGTGATCGTGCAGGGTCTGAGTCCCTCGTTCGATGACATCAACGAGCGCAGTGATTCTTTTGAACTGGACGCGACGCACCATATCAAGACGACCGATTTCGGCGTGGGGTTGCGTTACGAGTCGGGGAAGCTGGACGACGCGCTGAAGGTCACTCAATTCCCTGGGGAAACATCGGCGGGTCAATCCATCCAGCAAAGGGTGACCGACCGGCAAGGCACGAGTTATGACATGTTCAATGTTCACGCCTTCACGGAAACCTGGCTCAAGCAGAACGTGATGTTTTCCACCGGTTTTTCATACTCGGACCTGGACAACGATTTCTCCGGCAGCCGCATTTACGGCTCCGACTTTGATGTCGCTTTTGTGCCCAATGCTCAAAGCGACTTTGGCTACCGCAGCCTGCTGGGAGGCTCACGCTTGCACGAATACGTGATGGATATGAACCTGCTGGCCAGGCTGTCGAAGCATTTATCCATCGTGCCTTCCTTGCGCGTGCAGAAAAGCGATACGGACGCAAACTTCACCGGATCCGAGACTCTCGGAGCCTACGCGCCGACACCGTTCAACGGCAACAGCGACCAAAATGACCTCGACGTGCGGGAGCGCCTGGACATGTCGTACACGGGCATCACGAACTGGGTCTTCAATGCCCGTGGAGAATGGACGGAAGGGCAGGGGAACTTGAATGAGCGCGGCGGATTGGGGCCGGTGAATGGATTCGGGGTCACGCCCATACAATGCGAAACCGACGACAGGCGTTTCTTCCAGAAGTACAGCCTCGAAGCCAGGTGGTATCCCGCCCGCTGCGTCACGGTGAATGTTGGCGGCTATTATAAGATCAACGATTACGATTACGACAGCAGCGTCGACAGCACCACCAACAACAGCGCAAACTGGTATCCGGCGTATCTGGTGATGCAGAATTTTGAAACCTACGACGGGAATGCGGGGCTGACGCTCAGACCCTGGAGGAACGTGACCTTGGTCAGCCGCTACGAATATCAGTCGTCCACCATCCACACCAAGCCGGACCCCCTTACGGGACTGAGCGGGGTGGAATCCTCGGCCATGACGAGCCATATTATCGCGCAGAACGTCAGTTGGTCGCCCTGGTCCCGGTTGAGCCTGCAGGCGGTTTTCAATTATGTCCTCAGCGAAACAAAGACTCCGGTTTCAGATTACACTCAAGCCATTCTCAACGCGCAAAACAACTATTGGACGTTGAATTTCTTTTCCGGGCTCATATTGGATGATAAGACCGACCTGAACCTCAACTATTTCTATTACCGCGCGGACGATTACAGCAACAATTCCAACGTGGGAGTGCCCTACGGCGCCGGGGCGAAAGAGCATGGGGTTACCGCGGCAATTGTGCGTCGTCTGACCAGGAACCTTCGCCTGACCTTGAAGTGCGGCTATTATCGTTACACGGATGAACCGTCAGGCGGGAACAACAACTATGAGGCGTATCTTTTGTTTTCCAGCCTGCAATACCGTTTCTGACCTCAGAAGGAGGAAGGAAGCACCCATTAGAAGAAAGGCGTGGTGTCAACAGGTGAAAGGTCGTCGCCCTCAACTTTCTTGAGTTGAGTCATCGTGCTGCTCGAAGTGACAGTGCCCGGGTGAACCCCGCTCGCCCGGGGTGCTGCCAGCATGCCCTCGAGCCCGGGCATGGGCGAACGGGGATGCCTCCCCGTGCCGGGAAGGAGCAAATGGAGTTTGTTTGCACCTTCTCTGCGTTTGCGGTGGTAACCAGGTTATCTCCACTGTTAAGCGGTTTACCACAAGGGCGCCCTCTTTGGCGGATGTCTTTCCCGAATCTCGAACAAGTTGGCCGTTTTCCCCGTTCCTGCAGGCTGGCATGGTTCCCGCTTTGGAACATATACCAGTTCAGAGCCGAACCCTGGAAGACAGACGGGCTGCGCGTTTCAGGCGTGCCAGGTCGCTCCGGACACCGAAGTTTTGCAGCAACATGAATTTGCGGTAAATGACCGCTACCCTGTGGCTTGGTTCCTGCCCGCACCGGCCACAGGGCTGTTTTTGTGTCGATTGAGCGATGGAGAAAACAATTCTGCGAGCTGCTGGTCGAGCCGCCGGAAGTCCACTTGGCGCGAATGACCGGCAAAGCTGCGGGATTCCGCTATTCCGCCGCTGACAGCGGCGGCTTGCTGACGAAAGCCGCTGCCCGCTTCATGGGGAGCGCGACCGCGCGCCACTCACGTTCTGTGCGTTGAGGATGCCGCGCCGGTTTCAGCAAGGTCCCAGTCGGGAAGAACCTCTTCCGACAGCAGATGCGGTTTCGGTCGCGACTGGAGTTGCCGCTCGGCCAGAATTCCAATCATGGCCGCGTTGTCCGTGCAAAGTTTTGGCTGCGCCAGGCGCAGTGTGAGTTTGGCCCGTTCGCAGGCGGCGGTCAGTTGCCGGCGGAGGGCGCGATTGCAGGTCACGCCGCCGGACGCGGTTACACAGGGAACGCGCAGGCGGCGCGCGGCGTTCAGGGTTTTCGTCACGAGCACGTCCACGATGGCCGCCTGCACGCTGGCACACAAATCACGGACTCTTCCGGCGTCTTCCAGCAATCCGGGATGGTCCCTGAGAAAATAGCGAACCGAAGTTTTCAGACCGCTGAAGCTGAAGTCGTCGTTCGGCTCATGGATCATTGGACGCGGAAAATCGAATGCCTGAGGATTTCCGCGCTCGGCCAGGCGGTCGATTTCCGGGCCGGCGGGGTAGGGGAGGCCGATGAGTTTGCCGACTTTATCGAAGCACTCGCCTGCGGCATCATCGAGGGTTGCGCCGAGGAGATGATGGTTCAACTCGCTTTCGACGTGCACGAGCATCGTATGGCCGCCGCTGACGATGAGGGAAAGGTTGGGTTGGAAAGTGGCAAAGTCCGAAGCTGGCGGATCGCCGTTGATCCAGGGTGAATAGAGGTGGGCTTCGTGGTGGTGGATTCCCAGAAACGGCCTGTGCAATACAAAAGCCAGGGCCTGAGCCGCCTTGAAGCCGACCATCAGGGCGCTGGGCAGGCCCGGCCCGCGGGTGGCGGCAACGGCGTCCAGGTGAGCCGCCGCAACACCGGCCTCGCGCAGGGCTGTTCGTGCCATCGGAATCAGGTTGCGCAAATGTTCGCGCGCGGCCAGTTCCGGCACCACGCCGCCGTACTCGGAGTGCAGCCGGATTTGGGATGAAATCGCGTTCGACAGCACGCGGCCATTTTGAACGACCGCCGTGCTGGTTTCATCGCAGGAGGTCTCGAAGGCGAGCAAGATCATGGGAGGTCAGAAGGGAGAGGTGAGCGCGACGGTGGGTGCGGTGAGCGTCCTCGCGGGCCGGAAAGCGAAAGATCCTTCCGGCCAGCGGCTCGCCGGGAGTCTCGGCCGGCCAAACTGCGCCACCACTGCCCCCGGTTTCACCCGCTTCGCGTTTCGTGTTTGCCGTGGAAGCTCATTCAGTTTGGAGTTCAAGTTTCGGCTTGGAATTCCCGTTGAGGACACGCGCAGCCTTGTGCATTCAATGGAAGCTGCGCCCCCTCCTACTTCTCACTCTGCCGCATGGCGGCCATCTTGCTGTCCTTTTCGTCCGGTCCTGCGGGGGCGCGTTGGGTGAAGAGCAGGATGCCTTTGAGCAGGTCGTCGGCCCGTTCCAACTGGGGATCGCGCACGTTCTTCAGCCGTTCCCGGTCTTGTTCCTCCCGCTGATCGATGCCGCCGGGCATGCGCTTGAGTTGCAGGTCGCGGTCCTCCTCATCCGTGAGCGGCACAATCACATTGGGAGTGATGCCGACTTCGTGGATGACTTTATGGCTGGGCGTGTAGTATTTGGCTGTGGTCAGCCGCAATGCGGAGCCATCGTCCAACGGAATGATGCTTTGGACTGAGCCTTTGCCGAACGTTTTTTCGCCCAGAATGATGGCGCGGTGCAGGTCCTGCAGGCAGCCGGCGACGATTTCGGATGCGCTGGCGCTCCAGGGATTGACCAGGACAACCATGGGCAATGGGGAACTATCGCGGGCCACCAGTTCGTCGCCATGCCCGCCGGCGCGGCGCGCACTGTTCTGGCCAGGATTGCGTCCCTCGGTCGAAACGACAAGCTGGCCTCGTGGCAGGAACTTCTCGCACACGTCGACCGCCTCATCCAGGAGTCCTCCGGGATTCCAGCGCAGATCCAGGATGAGCGCCTGCATGCCCTCCGCCTTGAGCTTCTTCAATGCAGCTTCCAGGTCCTCGCTCGTTCTATCCCCGAACTGCACGAGGCGAATGTAGCCGATTTTGTCTTCACCCAGCGGAAATTCCTTTTTGCTGTTGATGTCCTTGACCATATCGACGCGGATGATCGCCCGTGTGAGTTTGTAGTCCTTCACCTGTCCCGAAGAGGGGCGCAAGATTGTGACCGTCACTTCCGTGCCCGGCTCGCCCCGGAGCAGCTTGACGGCGTCCTGCAGGTTCATGTTTTCGGCATTCTTTCCCTCGATTTTGATGATGCGGTCGCCCGAAAGGATGCCGGCTCTTGATCCGGGCGTGTCTTCCATGGGCGCGACCACCGTGACGAAGTTGTCTTTCAATGCGATGACAATGCCCAGGCCGCCGAACCGGCCTTCGGTGTCGCTCTGCAGTTCACGATATCGGTCCGGATCGAGGAATTCGCTGTGCGGATCCAGTTTATCGATCATTCCCTTCAGGGCGTCGTAAACGAGCTCCTGATACGTCAGGCTTTGGCCGTCGACGTAATCGCGCCGCACTTTTTCCATCACCTGGGAAAACAACTTGAGGTTGGGATAGGGGGAATCCTTTTGCGCGGCCTGGGCTGAATTCGTGTAAACGCGGGCGCCGAGGAACAGGTTGACCGCCAACACGGCGGTGACGAGCCCGAAAATCAAACGTCGTTTCATATTATTCTAACGTCATTCTTGCCAGACAATAAGGGCGTATCGGGAGGTTTGCAAGAAGGGGTGCGATTTGGTAGTGGTACAGTTCAGCTAAACGGCGGGTGGGGCGAGCGTCCTCGCGAGCCGCAAAGCGAAAGATTCTTCCGACCGGCGGCTCGCCAGGAGTCTCGCCCCACCCCAAACTGTACCACTACCTGCGATTTCGAAGGACGCTGCGACCTCGCCCCGGCCGGGAATGGCAATCGACAAATCTGGGAGGGCCGAGGCTCCTGACGGCACAGCCCTATAGCGTTTGCTGGAATTGATTTCAGGATAGATTTGGCTGTCGGGGGCGGGGCTGGATTGAAGCGGCATAAATGCCGCGCTCCGGAGCGCGGGCTTCAGGCCGCTTCGACGTGGAATTGGAAACGCACTTTTGTGACACCACACTAACGCGGCGGCGGATCTTGCGGAGGGTCCGCCGCGTTTGCGGTCAAGACGGCCCTTTCGCTTGTGGAAACTGCTTTGGCACGGGCGTCAGCGCAGGCCACAGCCTGACTGTTGACGAAAATCGCCGCCCGCAATTGTGAGTTTGCGCGGATCGGTCCAGAGTATCTGGGTGAGGAGGCACCGGGATCGCTTCCGTCCGTGGTGTAGTGGACGGAAAAATCCGGCGGTTTGGCGCCGTCGGGCGAAAGGGCGGTTGAAAGAATTCTGGTTTGATCCTGTTGGGTGATGAAGCAGATTGCGTAGGCGGCGCAGACAGGTCTGGCGATGTCGCTCTCCAGAAGAATCGTTGCGGTTCCCGCTTCGCTCAGGATGGGGTTGGAGCCGATCAACCGTGTCTGGCCGGTGGCGCCGAAGAACACGGGCGCCGAGCCATCGGGTACGATGGCGCGCGCCTTGTCCCGGAGGTCGGCATAGCAAAACACCGTGTCTTTGCCGTTCGCCGCGAATGGTCGGCCGCTCGTGTCGAGCCGCAGGGTGAGTCTGTCCACTTCACCGGGTGTGTGGCGTTCATCGCGCGCCGCTTCGCGTCCGTCCATGTAACCGATTGCGGTGAGTGTGCCGGGCTGAAAGCGATCCAGTTTGAAGGTGAAGGGCGCATGTTTCAGGTTGGAGGACACGCGCGAAACGTCCGGCCGCCGCCGTTCCACGAAATGATGGTTCAAGTAGAGTCCCACCTCCTGGCAATTGCTGAAGACCCGCACGTCCAGTGGCGAGCGGGGTGTCCAGTAGTTGGCGATGAAGACGACCGGTCCCAAAGGGCTGCCTTCGATTTGCTCCCCGGGATCCCGCTGGCTGCGGAAAAACCAATAGCTGAACTTGGGCAGGCGAAAGATGTCCATCACCCCGGACGATTCCAGGTCCGGCGCGTAACCGCGGTTATAGTCGTACATGACCCAGAGAGCGTCGGCGAACGCCGTGGTCTTGAGGTTGTCGTTATGGGCTTCCTGGAAGTTCAGTGCCTGTTGGAGCAGGCGGACCTCGCCGTCGCCGCGCAACTGGCGGCTGCTGCGCTCGCCCGGCTCCAAGTCTTTCCACTTGTTCTGCTCCAGGCCGGCGTTCAGCGCGTAGTACTCCCAATCACCGTATTCACTGACGAGGCAGGGACGGTTGGTGACCGCGCGACAGCCGCCATGCTGCCGGGCTTGAATGAAAACATCGTAACCGTCCACCCAGCCGCAGGTGTAACACTGGTCGCCGGGATACTCCTGGTGGGTGATGGCGTGGGCCTGTTCGACGAACGATCCGGGCATGCTGCTCTCGTTCAACGAAACTTCCCAAAGAATGACACAGGGATGATTGCGGTCGCGCCGGACAAGCTGGCGGCATTCCTGGTATTTCAATTCGGCAAAAGCCGGATCTTTGCCGAAATACTGCCATCCCAGGACGCTGTCCATGACCACCAATCCCAACTCGTCGCAGGCGTCCAGAAAAGCCGGCGATTGCGGGTAATGAGAAAGGCGGACGCAATCGAAACCGGCCTGCTTGATTTTCCAGGCATCGCGGTACTGGGCGTCGTCGTTGACCGCGTAGCCGACGTAAGGATATTCCTGATGACGATTGACGCCGCGCAGCCGCACCTTTTCTCCGTTGATGCAAAACCCGTCCTTGCCGATTTGGATTCGCCGGATGCCGATGCGGGTCTGCTCGACGTCAACCGGCTTGCCATGCTCGAGGAGTTCGGAGCGCACGTGGTACAAGTCCGGGGATTGGGGCGACCACAGCTTCGGTTTGGGAACATGGATTTCCTGGACCGCCTCACGCTGGTCGCCGGCGGGCAATTCTTCCAGGGCGGACAGCGACGAGGCCACCGCACGCCCGCTGGGATCGACGAGAGTTGTTTTGATGGCGAAGGCGCGGGGGACTTGATCCGCATTCCTCACCTGAGTTTGGACGTGGACGGTGGCCTCTTCCTTCGAGACCGCCGGGAAGGTCACGAACACCCCGCCGCCGGCGGTTCTGTCATCGAGGATCGGGTCGGTGATATGGAGCTTGTCCTTGATGATCATGCTGGCCGACCGATACAGTCCGCCATAGAGGTTGAAGTCGAGAGTCGCCAGCGGCTTGGGGCCGGTGACGGGGTTGTCGCGGTTGTCGAGGCGAACCGCGACGACATTTGTTCCGGCGGGCCTGACGAGTTTGGAGATATCCATGACATAGGGCAGGTAGCCGCCCATGAAATGCCCGGCTGATTTGCCATTCACCCAGATGTCCGCCACGTTCATCGCCCCCTCGAAACGCAGGAAGATTTCCTTGTTCCGAACCTCGTCGGACAGGTTGAACGCTTTCCGGTACCAACAGATGCCTTGCCACTGACGGGCGCCCTGGCCCGTCACCAGCGCCTCAAGATTGGCCGTATGGGGCAGGGTAGCTGTTTCCCACGCTTGATCGTCGAAGTCCGCGTTCCGGGCCTGGGGTTCATCGGCGCGGAGGAAGCGCCAGTCGGCGTCAAACGAAATCCGAAGCGGCTCGGCGGCTTCAAGCTTCCTGGCGCCGAGCAGCAACAGGATCGTGAGCAGCCATTGTTTGCAGTGCATGAAACCAAAACCTAAACGGATGCCTGGCCGGCCGCGCGGGCTCCCAACGTTAGTGAGCTGGAACTCCGTTGTTAACCGGGCTGCACCAGAGTTGATTGGGGGGTGGCGGACTGGCCCACCGGAATTTTGTCCCGCCACCTCCGGTGTCCACGCCGCCCGCCAATGCGATGAAGTCGGCCACTTTCATCCGCAGAGTGCTTCCGCCGAACAAGGCGACGACCGCGCCTTTGCCGTGCCGAGACGAGATGCCTTGATCCGGATAATTTGCGAAGTCATTGAAGTAGAAAGGTTGCGTCTCATCCACTTCCCACTGCAGGATCGCATCGGGTTTGAATTGGCTCAGTTTGCAGGTGGCAGGCCAGGCATTGCTGGGGGTGTTCCAAGGCGGATAAGCGACGACGGCGCCATTCCAGACGTAGCTGGTGATGTAGATGGGCCGCTGCATGAACAGGGCGCCGGTCGGTTTGTCCGCAGGACACATTAGTATCTTCTGGGCTTTGAGGTACTGGTAGAGTTGACCTCTTGTGAACCATTCCACCTGATTCGTGTAAACCGTTAAATAAAGAGCCGGGCTGCCGCCGACCGGGATGTTTGCCGCTGCCGCCCAGCAATCGACCACTGTTCCCGAGGGGGCGGGTCCGGAGTAACCGGGTTGCGGCATATAGTCGTCGTTCTCTCCGGCGAACATGGTCATGCCCAGCAGGATTTGCCGGTGATTGTTCAGATCGGTGACCACGTAAGCTCGGTTCTTGGCATTGCTCAACGCCGGCAAGAGCAGCGCGGCCAAAACGGCGATGATGGCGATCACGACCAGCAACTCGATGAGCGTGAAGCCCGAATATGTCAGGGAGCGAGGCGATGACCTGAAGGCCTTCATTTTCCGGGACGGCGAGCGAACTTGTTCATGATGAATTGTTCGTGTTGCCTCACGATCAATTGGATTGCAGGCGGTAGAAGCGGGCCAAGCTGGCGTCGATTGGCACGGTGACGGTGAACAGGGTTCCAGTGCTCTGAGCCGTGTTGGTCACGGGCGCCCAGGCTGCCGGCACTGTCAGGTTGGTTGACGACATGAGCGACATTCCCGCACCGCTCAACGGCCAGGTCAACGTCAGGCTGTTGCCAGTCGGGCCGGCGTTCAATGCAAGAGGGGCGTTCAGTTGGCCGAAGGCATCCGCCACCGGTAGAACATTGCCTCCGCCGTCAAAAAAGGATCGGTTCCCGAATCCGGCCTGGTTGGCGCCCGAGACAGGCTGATACTCCGTTCCCCACCAGAAGATGCCGATTCCCATGCCGCCGCGGATGCCTTTCAAAATTTGGGCCAGCGTGGCGACGTACTGGACCTGGCCGTTGGTGGTGGCGGGGATGCCGTAGATGTTGGTTGAGTATTGCCACGGAAAGTCCGTTTCGGCAACGATCACCGGTTTGTTGTAGCGATACACCGCGTTGCTCAGGCAGATATTGAGATTGGTCCATTGGCCGTGCCAGTATGGATAATAGCTCTGGCCGATGATGTCGAAGGGGACGTTCTGCGACCGGAGGTTGTCGAAGAACCATTGGGTGTCGCTCCAGTATCCGCCCCGGTCGATGTGCACGATGATCTTCGGCATGTTCGTACCGGCGGCATCCTGGATTCCTTGAATCGCGGCATTCATCAACTGGGCAAGCTTAGGCCATTGCACGCTTGCGTTTGCGCCGGGAACCTGGCCGTCGGGCCACAACATGCCGCCTGTGATCTCGTTGCCGACCTGCACGTAATCGGGCATGGCGCCCGCCGTGTTAAAGGCGGCGATGCAATTGCTGCTGTAATCGTGCATCTGCTGCACCAGTTGAGTGAAGTTCAGATTTGTCCAGGCCGCCGGTTTGGTCTGGTTGTCAGGGTCCGCCCAGGTGTCGGAGTAGTGAAAATCCAGCAGGAACTGCAGGCCGGCATTTTTGACTCGCACAGCCAGGGGCAGGGTGTAATCGAGGTTGTTGATGTAATCGTAGGGGTCGCTCTGTGCTTGGGAGGCGCTGCTGGTCCATAGCCGCAGCCGGACGCACGTGAGGCCGTGATTCTTGAGAATCGTGAGGGGTTCCTGCTGCACCTGGCCGCCGTCATTATAAACGATCCCGATAGACTGGAAGTACGCAACATCCGAGAAATCGGCGCCGGCGATGAAATTTCCGAACGAGGAAGTGATGCCGGCGAGGAGTGCCGCCGCGGTCAAGATCAGATTGGAAGTCTTCATATCCACGGTGTCTCCTGCGGTCAAATCCTGCACCATTGATTACGCGGGCTGGAACCGCTCTTCACCCTGTGGAACGGCTCCAGCCCTTTTGTATCACGACAATTACCGAAAGCAACGATTCCCATCGGTACAGTCCGTCCTAGGGCCCCTTCACCCGGAAGAGCTTCTGGCCGGTGATGCTGCTGGTGGTGGAGCTTGCGCCGAGTGTATTGGCAATATCCAGCCAGCCGTTGGCCAGGTTGGTCGAGCTTTGGAGCCGTGTTCGACTGCCGTGTATCGGCCATTTGATGATGGCTTGACCCGCGCTGTTGGTGATGGTCGCTGTGCCAAGGTTGGTATAGTTATTAAAATACATGTCATAATTGGTGGCGGAACTGGGCAGGACAAACTGGTGGTTGCGTGCGCCGCCAGGGCCGACACCATCATTTTCCCAGGTGCTGCTCCCGTCGATCGTGAATTTGTAATTGAGGGTTGTGCCAACCGAGAAACCGTTCACGATGACGGTGTTGGTATAGACATTGGGGTCGGCGCTTTGGGTGAGCGGGTTTGCCGTCACACTCCAGTTGTTGAAATCGCCGGCCACGTCAACCGAATCCGATCCCGGGGTGAAGACTCCCAGCGCATTCTCCACGAGAAGACTCACCGAGAAGGTGACCGGAACGGGGACGATGCCATTTGAGGCGTTATTAAAGAAGACGGTCGGCAGGTTGGTGGCCACACCTGGAAACACGAACTGACGGTTTCCCTCGGCGCCGCCAGGGCCGACATCGCCTTCCCAAATTGTGCCGAGACTCTGGGAGAGGATGACGAATTTATAGTTTTCGGTCAGGCCGACAGTGTTGGTGACGCTAACCGTTCCCGTATAGACAAGAGCATTAGTGCCGGTTGCCGTCATGGAAGGAGCGTAGTTGACGGCCGTAGTCCAGTCGCTGCCCATCCAGTCGCCGGCGACGACGACAAAATCCTGCGATGGATTGAAGTTCCCCAGGGTCTGTTGGACCGACATGTCCACATAGAAGGTGATGTTGGCGGAGACTTGTTGATTCACATTGGACACGTCATTGAAATACACGACGGGCAGATTGGTGGCTGTGGAAGGCACGGTGAAAAAGCGGTTGCCGCCGCCGATGATGCCGGGTTCCCAAATCAAGGTGCCCAGGAAGTTTCCACCCGGGTTGATGACGAACTGATGGTTCTCAAAAGTTCCCGGAGCGTTGGTGATGTTGAAAGTGCCCGTGTACACGTTGGCGTTCGTGCCGGTGGGCGACAGGATGTAGTTGGTCGATCCATCCGTGGCCGTTTGCAGCCACACGCCATTCGTCGTGGCAAAATTGCCGCTCACAAAAACAGTGTCCCCGTTCCCCGGAGTGAAATTTCCCAGTGCGGTTTGAACCGACATGTCAACGTAATAGCCAACGTTGACGGCCGACGCTGCGAGGGTGGAAACGAGGAGAATTCCTGCCCACAGCCCACGATTTCTTGCTGGAGTATTCATAGTTAGGTTTGAGTCTGTTGACGCCTGTTCGCCGTAGTTCGGGTTCGTCTGAATCTATGAATCTATGTTGCCCGAAGCGCCGGATTTGACCAGCCTCACAAATGTGTGGTTCTCGGCAGCGGCGATTGATCCGGGCGGCGGAGCTGGACGGGTGCAACGACGGCGGGTTGGCAGGCGAACACGTTGACCCAGCGTAACAAACACGCGCGGAAGCGGCTATCCGGTTCTGGCTGAGTCGAATTCCAGTGTCCACCCAACCGGAAGCGGGACGCATCCGTACTACCCGATCCGTATAAGAAGGCGGCAGCGGAGTAATAGCCATCTCACAAATGGTATCCGGTGGGGCGAGACTACTGGCGAGCCGCCGTTTTCTCACAGACAGCCGGCTCGCGAGTACGCTCGCCCCACCCGCGATCGGATTTAGGAGATGCGCTGGAGTGGCGCCGGCTCGCGGCCTGGGTACCGCGAAAGCTTTCGGGGCTGGTCGCGGGTTGCCAAACCCGCGGAGGGTGGCGTTGCCGACCGGGAAGCCGGCGACCGGGCCGGTTGGGAAACCTGCGCTGCCCTTATCAATAAAACGCCGTGGAATTAAGTCCGGAATACTGCCATTGGATCATGGCACGCGAGTGGGTCTCGACATGGCCGTCGGCGAATCCCAGGTTGACGGAACGCAATTTGTTTCCGACGGAGTGCCCATGCATGGCTGCCTCCACATTCGTTTGCCCGCTGGGTCCATCGCAGTAGTCGCTGATGATCGGCTGGTAGGTGGCGATTTTGTCTTCCGCCCGGCTCGGCCAGCCGTTGGTGTTGAAGCTTAGCGTGCCTAAGCGGGTCGGTGAATATGAGGGGCACATGTCCTGGGAGGTGGCAACGCCAATTGGGCGCGGAACCCACCAGGCATGATAAATGAGCGCGAAAGGGTTGGGCTGCGAATAACGCATTCGGAAATAGGTGTTCAGGTCTGTCGTATTGGCGATCTGGCGGCCATACCTCCAGACGAACCATCCATTGGCGCTGTTGTGCGTGCCGTCGTCAAACTCCTGGGGTCGTGTCGGGCAAAACCACATCGGCACTGTCAGGCCGTATGGGGCCAGGGCGGGAAGCATGTCCACCGACACATCCCATGGACTAAGGCTGGTCTGGGGCATGGTAAAGGACGGCAGCCGGCCACGTGTGTCGTCGCCGGCATACATCGTGGCAACGATGCCCCATTGACGGTAATTCGACGTGCACGAGATGACTTTGCTGCGGAATTTGGCCAACGACAAGGCGGGCAGGAGCAGGGCCGCAAGCACGGCGATGATGGCGATGACTACCAGCAATTCGATCAGCGTGAATGCAGAGCGGGCGCAGCCAGCCACTGTCGCAGGAGCGCGGACGGTCCCCGTCCGCAGCGTGTTGGCAGACACTGTGAACGTGCCGTGTTCAGAGCTGTTCCCGCCGGCAAGGCCGCTGCGAGCCGGGACGACTCGCGCTCCAATGCCGGCAGTGCGCGGGTGCGAGCATTCAGAGAAGGCTCCCTGCTGAGGGGAAAGGGACATGTGTCGAGATGTTGGGCTCATACAGGTCGGTTTCTGCGGCGCATCATCAAGGTTGTCTGACTCCACAAACGCAGCCGGCCTTGCCCGGGAGCCAGGCACCCTGCCGGCGCAAACGAAAAGTGCTGCTTGCCTTCACAAGCAGCACTGTTTCCCCTCTCACAAGCGGCTAAGATTAAAACTCGCGGGCGGAGGCCCTGCGGCGCACGATCGCGAGCAGGCCGCCCAATCCAAGCAAAGCACAGGCACCCGGTTCGGGAACCGTAACGGTGTAAGACAGCGCGTTTCCGCCGGTGTCGAAAGGATTGCTGTTCCAACTCCTGGCGGTGGCGTCAGAGAGGGCGTCCAGGACGGTGTCACTGCCACTGTCTGACGTCCAGACGTCGAATTGAATCGTGTTGCCCGCAGACAATCCCAAAGCGGAAAGGGGCACGGGAATTGTCACTGAAGTGCTGTCCTCACTGGCGGTCGTGTAGTATGCCGAAGTCCAGGCTGAACCGCCCCAAGTGAGAAGGTTATACCCGCCGCTATAGTACGGATAAGCTCCGACAAAGAAGTCCATTCCCCCTGTGCTCATCTGGATATCCTTGCCCCACCCGCCTGACGCATTCAAATCCCCACCCACGCCGCCAAACAGGTTTTCGGAGATGCCGACATAATAATTGGCCCAGGAAACAGCGGTTGGGTCTCCTCCCAGATTGATGGTGAAGTAGAGATTGGCGGAGTCATTGTTCACCGTCACCGATGACATATCCAAAGCGGGAGTGCCGCCGGTGAAGTCTCCGATCCCGCCTGGATCGCTATAAATGTCCGCTCTCACGGGCAACACGGCCAAAGCCAGGGCGGCAAGAACGGGAGTAATTGAAGAAATAGTTTTCATAGTTGTCTTAGACTGGTTGTACTGCCGACATAATGAATGTCACAATTTCGGAATTTTTCTAGCCTCACAAATGTGTGGTTTTGTGTTTCTGCCTATTCTGAAGAAACTCGCGGCACAGGATGGTTGACCAGCTACCGGACGGGTACCCGGGCGGCACAAGCGCCTGCCGGCCAGATGCCTATCCGGTTTTGGCCGAGCGGAACTTGAGCGCGGCTTCCGTACGAGAGCGGACGTGCAGCTTGTGATAGACATGCCGGAGATGCCAGCGGACGGTGCCATCCGTCAAGCCAACGCGGTCGGCAATTTCCTTGTTGGGGAACCCATCGGCCAGCAACTCGAGGATTTCGCGCTCGCGCGGTGAGAGATCCTCAACTTCTTCGGCGGCTGTGAGCGGTTCCCGGAACGAAGCGATCACTTTGCGGGCGATCTCCCTCGACATTGGCACGCCGCCCTGCTGGACCTCGCGGATGGCGGAGATGAGTTCTTCGGGCCGGCACCGCTTCAGCAGGTAACCGCAGGCTCCGACGCGCAACGCCTTGAAGATGCGTTCGGTGTCTTCATAAACCGTCACCATGATGATCTGGACCGAAGGGAGCATTTGTTTGAGCTGGGCGGTGCATTCGATGCCGGAGAGATCCGGCAACCGGATATCCATGAGCACAATGTCAGGTTGGTGCTTCGGGATCATGGTCAGGGCTTCCTCCGCCGTGGCGCAAGTGCACACGCACCGGCAGTCGGGATCCGCCTGCACAAACTCCGCCAGGCTTTCCCGAATGGTTCGGTTATCCTCAACAATCGCTATCTTCGTCATACTCATCACATCAACGGCACCGAGAGCCGCACGACGGTGCCTTGTCCCGCGCGGCTGGCCATTTCGAAACGCCCGCCCAACTTCTCGATGCGGTCGCGCATGTTGGCCACTCCATTCATTTCGTCCGTGCGCGCGTCGGAAGGCAAGCCGCAACCATTGTCGGCGATCGTGAGGCGCACCTGGCCCTGTTCGACCTGGATGCTCAGGCGGACTTCTGTGGCGCTCGAGTGGCGGACGACGTTGGTCAGCGATTCCTTGAAGGCGAGGAACAACTGGTGCCGATGGCGCGAGTCCACCGCGCAATCGGTGGATTCGTCCGGCCCCTCGAGATGCCAGGCGATGTTCGCCAGGCCCAGGAACCGTTCCGCATAAAGTGAAAAATAGCTCACCAGCGAGGCCAGCGAGTCATGGCGGGGGTTCATGGCCCAGACGATTTCATCCAGCGCGCTGACCATCTCGCGCGATTTGTCGCCGGCCTGTTCCAGATACCGGTTCCGTTTCTCATCGGAAACCGACGCGGACTTGGCGCGGGCGCTGAGCATGGTGATTTCGGTAATGCCGGAGCCGAGTTCATCGTGGAGATCCTGCGCAATGCGGGCGCGTTCCTGCTCCATGGCCCGCTGGTTTTCGACCCGCTGGCGTTCGCGGATTTGTTCGCTGAGTTGGGCGGTGCGTTCTTCGACCTGGCGATGAAGCTGGGTGATCCAGAGCACCGTCGCGGCCAGCACGCACGCCAGCGCGCCGACGATGACCAGCAGCCGTTCCAGGGTCCACCAGGGGGGGCGGGCCAACACCCGGATGTCCGCCGGGGAATGCAGCAGCAGCTCAAAAGTGGTGAAATCCTGGCCGGCGACACGGTTGCCCCCCTGGCCGAAATAGACTCCGGTCAATTCCAGGCGGCTGCGGAGGTCCAATGACGGCGCTGGCTCGGAGCTGCCAGTCAGGCGAGCAATGAACGATCGCACCCCGTTCTGCATCTCCAGCACCTCGTCTCCACCCGTCCTTCGCACGCTGACCAGCAACCCCTCGACTCGCACGCGGGTCGAATCGTAGCCTGCGTGCATCAGGTCACCGGCCTGGAGCCTCTTTGCTTCCGGCAACGGACCATGGCCTGTCTTGCGCGCCACCGCTTCGCGCAGCACGGGCGAGCCGATGTCCAGCAACTCCGGAAACCCCACTACGTCCACCTGATCGCCCGCCTGCAGTCCCGCAGGCTGCTTCACAATGAACCGCAGGCCGCTGCCACCCCGCATGATGAAGTACTCCGGGTCCCGCACATAAACGATCTGCCCGGACACCTTGACGCGTTCAAAGACCCCGGCCTGGGGATCAAACAGCAGCAATTCCGCGGGGGTTTTGCTCGGGCTGGAGAACAGATCTGCCGGAGCCGGCTGGTCCACAATCACGTCAGCGTCGTAAATCCTGATCTCGCCCACCTTGACCTGGTGCGTGGCATAATCCCAGGAGGCAAACAGGCAGCCGCGCACCCGGACGAGGGCGTCTTCATACGGCCTGAGTTCTTCGGTTTTCATCCCGGTCACCCGCAACAGGACGTTGATCACGCCGCCGCGGGTGCGCAAGGTGACACCGTTGGTCAGGACAGCCGTGATGATGCCCTGGATTTCCACGTATTGCGCGTCGCAACTGCCGTTCAGCAACTGGTCCCACGTCGGTTGTATCGGGTCTGGCAGGCGCCCCGCTCCCAGGCAGCGCACCTGCAGCGCATTCACAACCGGCGCAAATAAATGCGGATCCGTCGTGCCTCGAACTTCCAGGGACTCTCCGATTTGAGGCTGAACTGAGCGGCTTGAGGAGAAATCAACGACATACAGCCCGCGAGTTGAATCCTGAATCACGAAGGCCTGGTGTTCCGGCAGATAACTTGTAACCGTGCCGCGGATTTGCACGGGGTATCCGCGTTGCGCCTGCTCGCGTTTCAACTGGTGGACTTCACTGGCAAGGGTCAGAGTTGGAAGGGCTCCCACGTTGGTGCTCACGTTCTCAAACACCTGGGGCGGTGATTTGATGAAATGGATTTCGCGGGCGCCTGGCACCAGGAGAATCCCGGGAACCCGTTCTCCTTCCGTCGTCCAGGCGCTCTGGCAAAATCCGACGGCCTGAATCCGGGAGTTCATCAGATTCATTGCCGACAAACCCGAGTCGTCCGCAACCTCCACGCGCAGTCGTCCGCCGCCGCCGCTGAGTTCCATGCGCAATCCATCCGGCTGTTTTCTTATCAGCGTGACCTTCCCTTCCAGTTTCGCCCATAGCCCGCCCTCGCCTTCGTGCAGGATTTGGCCGATGGCCGTCGGACGAGGATTCGAGAACGCCCCCGGTCCGAGCACTTGTGCCTGCAAAGTCGGCTCGCCGATAAACAGGCGGCTGCCGTCATCCGAAGTGGTGTAAAACGTGTAGAAACCCTCCTGCGGTACCTCCAGATAGCCCGTGAATTGCACTCCCACATGCTCCTTGCCATCGGCGACGCTGATGTCGAAGTTGGGCACGGTACCGTTTTTAATGGCGGGCAACCGGCTGAAATCCGGCAGCACCTCTCCTTCCACTTCGCAAGCGCGGTAATCCAGTCCGTTTGCCCGATCCTCGCCGCCGCCTTTCGGGCCCGCCGCCGTCCGAAAGAGAACGGAATCGGGAATTCTTTGCCGGGGCACCGTCGGCCCTTGGTACTCCACCACCAGGCCGTATTTCTCCACTCCGTTGAACCACTCGACGCGGATGGCATGGCGGCCGCCTTTGAGATAAACCGCTCCTCCTTTTTCGATCATCCCGTGGACGCCGTTGTTGTCCACCACAGGTCCTTTGACTCCCAACCTGAACCCGGCGCCTCTTTCGGCGATGGTGCCGTTACCTTCCAGGCGCACCCGTTCTCCCGGCGCCGGGATCCGGCCCTGCAAATCCATTTCAAGCTCTTCGGCCCCGGACTCATCCTGCAAGACCAGTCTTCCTTGCGCTGGATTTGCCCACCAGACATTGCCCTCCAGGCGAAAAGAATAGCTCACGTCCCGGCCTCGCGAGGCAAGGCGGCGAACTTGAAGGACATTGGTCACCACGACTGATGACGACTGCGCCGGCGGGTCTGCGGGAGCAGCGTCGGCTGCGGTCATTCCTCCAATCACGATGACGCTCCAACAGGCTGTTGCTCGGCAGGACCAGGCAGAGAAGACCGCGCGCATGGGAACATCTTATCTTGAAGCAATCCGTTTTTGAACCAGGAAACTGCCTGAAAATGCAGAACCATACATTTGTGAGGCTGGACCGGATCCGGTAGGGACGCGCTGTGCCGCGTCCGGACGCGAGCTGCGTCGCGTTCGGATCGGACTTGGCTGAAAGGCCTCAGCCCTGTCTATCGTAGAAGATGGCTACCCTTTCAGACAATACGCCACGGTATGCCGACAGCCCATCTGCAAACGTCGCGCAATCCAATCCAAAGTCATGACCGTCTCGCTTCTCAATCGCGCCGCCATCTTGACTTTCGGAGGTTTCCAGAAAACGCTGGCGATCCTGATCGTCCTTGAAAATCGGCTCTCGCCAATCTCCCCGGTTCATGACGCCTGTCCCGCCGTAGTTTCAGGCGAAGGCGGATGATCGATCGCACCCGGATACTGCAATCGCAGTTTGCGCGCCATGTGCCGCCCGTGCTCTCAGCCTGGGTTTGAGAGTCAAGGCAACATTCTACAATAGCCGGGACTGACGCCTTTTCGCTCCAAATCGTTGGCAGGCGCTGCCGCTGCAGCGGGAGATGGCCGAAGCGTTGGCTTCAGTTTGAGCGGCGCGGCGTTCATTCTTGAATGATAAAAGGCTGGCGAAAAACGAACGAATGGTCAACAGCCGAGTCGCGGCTGGTCGCGGCAACGTTGAATCCAATCTCTGGATCGAGGTAGTGAGCCTGCGCTACGCGTGTCTTTTCAGAACCATTTCAACGTAAGGCAGATCCTCCGGACGGGTCACTTTGGGATTGGGTTCGACGCTGGCCACCAGGCGCACCGGCTGGCCGATCAATTCACAGGCCGCGGTGTCGTCGGTCACCAGCAACCTTCGGCGCCGGACTTCGGACAACGCGTGGCGGATGATGTCGAGGCGGAATGCTTGCGGCGTCTGCACCGCCCAAAGCCGGGAGCGGTCCAGCGTGCGCCGGATCCATTGGCCGTCCTCGGATTCTTTGATCGTGTCCGTGACCGGCCAGGCCGCCACGGCTGCACCCGCCTCCCGCGCTGCCGTGACGGTGGCCGAAATCAGCGCTTCGCTGGTGCAGGGGCGGGCCGCATCCTGGATGGCGACGATCTCGGTCCCGTCCGAAACCGCTTCGATGCCATTCCAGACCGAGTCCTGCCGTTCCATGCCCCCGGCAACGAGGTGAAACTTCTTGCCGGGCCGGAATCGGCTGGCCAATTCCTGGAAGGCCGACTGCGTCCCGTCCCGGACGACCAGGACGACTTCATCAATGCATGCGGCGGCGTCAAATCGTTGCCAGGCGTGAACGACCACCGGTTTTCCCGCGATTTCCAGGAAGAGCTTATCCATGTTCGGTCCCATCCGGGTCCCCTTGCCGGCGGCGACAATAATGGCGGTTGTCATGGTTGTCAGTCTAAAGTCCAAGATCTAAAGTCTAAAGTCCAAAGTCCGCGGAATTGCGGTTGATTTTGTTCCCGGACCCCGCTAAAGCTCCTCCGGATGGTCGACGTGCGAAAACCCTTTAACTTCTGAACCACCGTGGATCAACCTGTTTTTCATTCCAGCATTGAAGGCGCCCAACACGGCGCGAAATCACTCTCCCAGTTTCTGGAGTTCGCCGGCCGGTCGGGCGCCAGCGGCGCGCAACCGTCGAATTACATGCTCCAGGAGGGCAACGGCTTCAAAACCGCGGAGGAAATCAAGGACACTTTCGCCGGGGCGAAGCTGAGCCTGGACGGCATTTCGGCGCATTGTCCGTTTTGGGTGCACACGACGGCCTGGACGGGGAGTCCGGCCATTCGTCCTTTTGTCCCCGCGGCGGTGGCGAAGAAATCCGCCTCGCAAATCGAGCAATGGGCCGAAGACTATTTGTTTCGCCTGCTCGATCTTTGCGCCGAGTTGGGCGTGAAGGTGGTGCCCATGTTCTGGGGAGTGGCATTCGGCTGGGAACTGGCCACCGGTTACCCCTGGGGATTCTGGAAGGGCGCCGATTATGATTTGCTGCAAGAAGGGCGGGAGCGTTTTGTGAAGAAGACAGCGCGGCTGCGCGAGCGCGCGCGGAAGCTCGGCCTCTTTCTCTGCCACGAAATCCATCCGGGCACCGCGGCGATGTGCGCGGATGATTTCAACATGCTGGTGGAGATTTGCGAGGGCGATTCCTGCCTGGCCGTGAATGCCGACCCGTCCCACTGCTGGGAGGGCGAGAGCTGGGAAACGCGCTTTCAGAAAGTCGCGCCTCGCGTTTATGCGTGTCACGTCAAGAATTTCGTGGTTCGGCCGGGACAGCCGCTGCGCCACATGGAGCCGGCCTGGCAAAAACGCGCGATGCAGTTTGTGGATATTCCTTCCGGCGACCTGAACATGACGCGGTATGTCGAGTTGCTGATCCATGTTGGCTACCCGCAGCGTTACTGCAAGGTGATGAGTCGCAAAACCGCGCCGCTGGTGGTTGAGGCCGAAAGCGCTTATCGGGACACGGACGCTACGAGCGCCAACGGCATCCAGTATGTGCGGGACAACCTTTGTTTTCCCGTCGCGGCGAGTTCGTTTGAAGAAGGCATGGGAGCGTAAGCGAGTTTGAGATCCGCGATGGGAAGTCCGAAGGGCGCGTCGCCGCTCCGGGTGGCGGGCCGAGACCCGTGGCGAGCCGAAAGGGAGACGGCATTTGCGTTAGAGCATTTTGCCAAAAGTAATTTCCGGACACGTAGGGGCGCGCTGCGTCACGTCCACGGCTGCGCGCAGCGCAGCCCTGCCCGATGGGGAAATGAAATAGGGCGACCACTTTAGGCTCGCGAGCGCGCTCGCTCCACCCATTCAATGGTCGAGGTGCGACGCGCGCGCTTATTTGGGATTCTGCGGAGACGCGGGAACGGGATTGATGAGTTCTTCGTACCGCGCAGCCTCTTCATTTTTGCCCAGTTTTTGGGCCAAAGGCAGCAGTCTTTGGTAAATATCCGTCTTGCCCGGGTAATCCGGGTTCTCCTTGAGCAGTTGCATGTAGTTGTCGTAGGCGTCCTGGTCGCGATTCAAGGCCGCCAGTCGTTCCCCGAGGGTCAGCCGTAAGCGGAGTTTTTGCATCGGGCTTGGGTCCAGGGTGAGCGCTTGCTCGCAGGCATCGATGGCCGAGGTGGGTTTTCCGAGCGATTCATAGAGGTCAGCCAGTTTCTCCGACAACACGGCGCTGTGCCGCGTCAGATCCAGTTGTTCCAAGTACCCCGTCGTGATTCTTAAAGGGGCGCCTTTGGCCAGGTTCAAATCGACAACTCGCAGATGCGACCACTCGATCCACGGGCTGTGTTCGCGTTGCAGTTGCTCGTGCAGTTGCTGCGGCGGTGTTCCGAACGGACAATAAAGCGGGTCGCCAACCATCGTCGTTTGCCAGGACAGCACGGGCTGGCCGGCATAGGCCGCTTCCCCGAAAGTCATGCGATCATAGATCAGCCGCGCCAGAAACACGGCCACTTGCGGCGTGCCGCTCAGGTAAGGTTCGTTCACGCAACCCATGGTGATGGTGGCGCCTTTGGCCAGGAGAGGGCCGACCCAATGCTCGGTCGTGCTGCGCAGGTTGGCGGCGCTGAACGAGTGCAGATGATAGGCGAACGCGCCGGGCATGAATTCCACGTGCGGCCGGGTGAACGGTCCGGAGACGTTTTCGTCGTACCAGCCGCAGTAAATCGCAATTTGGCTCATGGGAAACGCCGCGGGAAACGTCTCCGGCTTGTTGTCCACCACGGTCTCGAAACCGAGCTTCTGGCAGATTTCCGCCGCTTCGCGGAACCAATCGTCGCCCATCTTGTAACCGGGATCCGTAATGCCACGCAGGTCGAAGTAGGCGCGGCCCCACAAGCCGTGGGACTCCGCCTCGAGGGCCTTGTCCACCAGACCGCGGGCGATGTCAGCCGTCGGACCATCCAGGCGGGTGACCATCAACACGCCATTGGTGGGGTCGAGCGCGGCGGTGTTCGTCGCGCCAAAGCAGGGGTTCCTCACAAAACCGTCCAATGGAAGATTTTCTTCGATCAACGGCAGCAGCGCCAGTTCGCTGTCCACCGCCGCTTCGTCGCGACGGAGTTCCGGGCGCAGTTTTTCGTCTCCGATTTCCCTCAAGTTCGACTCTTTGGCGATGCTCACCGGGATGCCATAGCAAAGCACCGCATAACGGATTCTGGATTCGCCGACTTTCCACGCGACGCGCGCGGGGTGGTTGGTTGTCGCGCGGATGATTTCCGTTTTGAAACGCCAGAGTTTTTGCCGTTCCAGCAGTTTCGCCAGAGGCTTTTGCAGCGAATCCCGAAACTCGGCGCGCGACATCTCCAGACCGGTGCTGAGATCGAACCCGAAGATCTGGTTGGTCGGGACGTGGCGTCGCGCCGCGTAATACTCGGCCAGTCTTTTCGACTCGGGCACGCGGCTGTTGCTGTTGTAAACCACGATGACCTCGTCCGCCGGGTTCGCTCCGCGCACCGAGAGGGCCGTCAGGACGAGAGCTGTGGTTAATAATGTCCGCACTGGTTTCATTCGATGATTTGAGCGAAAGGCTACATGCTGACGGTTGCGGCGACAAGTGTCACCCGCCGCAGGCGACCCTCAAACCGTCGTACGCCAACGCCACGCCGGCGGGAAGCTCCGCCTGCGCGTCGTCGTGGTCGTAATCATGGGTCAGGTGCGTGAAATAAGTCCGTCCCGCGGCGATGCGCCGGGCGGCGGTCAGCGCTTCATCGAGGCACATGTGGGTCGGGTGCGGCTTGCGCCGCAGCGCGTCCAGGACGGCCACTTCGACACCTCGCACCTGATCCACGATGTCCGGCGGCACTTCTTTGCAGTCACTCATGTAGGCAAGGCGCTTGTTCCCATGTTGGACAAACAAATACCCGTTCGTGTTCATGGAACCGTGCGGCAGCGGCAGCGGAACGATTTCCAAATCGCCCACTCGGAAAGGCCCGGCGATCACATGCGGTTCCGGAATGAAATATCCTTTGGGGATGGGACCGTTGTGAAAGGCGTAGGCAAAAACCCGCTTCAACACCTGAAACGTCGCTTCATCCGCGTAGATCGGCAGCGCGGCGCCGCCGCGCAAATCGCAAAACCGCCGGCAATCGTCCAGACCCATGATATGGTCGGCATGCGGGTGCGTGAAAATCACCGCGTCCAGCCACCGGATGTTCTCGCGCAAGATCTGAATGCGAAATTCCGGCGTCGTATCCACGACCAGCTTCGCCTGTTCGGTGGCGACGTAAATCGAGGGCCGCGTCCGATGGTTCCTGGGATTGGCCAGAAACTCCGGGGGATATTCCTTGCCGATGACAGGCACGCCTTGCGAAGTGCCGGAGCCGAGGAAAATGAATGAAAAAGACATCAGCGTTCCATTTCGTTCCGGGTCAAATCGGGGTGTATCCGGCCAGTGCCGCCGGAGCGCGGACCGTTGCGCCCGTCAAGTCGGATGTTTCAAAAAATTCTTTGCCGATCGTTGACATATCCGCTCAAATGAGCGCAACCAATTTAGACATGTTGACCACGTTGCGCATCAAAAACCTGGCTCTCGTGGCCGACCTCACCCTGGAACTGCAGCCGGGCTACAATGTCATCACGGGAGAAACCGGCGCGGGCAAATCCATTCTCATCGGCGCGTTGAGCCTGGTGCTGGGTGAGCGCGCCGACCGCGCGCTCATTCGCGACGGCGGCGACAGTTGTCTGGTTGAAGCCGTGTTTGACGTCGGCCGTTTGAAAGCGCCGCTGAAATTGTTCCTGGAACAAAACGGACTCGAGCCGGGCGACGATAGTCAACTCGTGCTCAAGCGGAGTTTCACTCTTTCCGGCGCCAACCGGCAGTTCGTGAACGGCTCGCCCGCAACGCTCAATGCCCTGGCGGCGATCGGCGAATGGCTGGTGGACATTCACGGCCCTCACGACCACCAGTCTCTGCTCCATCCCGCCAGGCAATTGGCGATCCTCGATGCGTTCGGCGGGCTGGAAGGGGAACGCGTCGCCTTCGGCGCCCGGGCGCGGCAACGCTCGGCCCTGGAAGCGGAGAAAGCCGCGCTCGTGACGGACGAAACGGCCTGTGCGCGGCGCCTGGATCTCCTCCGGTTCCAGGTCAACGAAATCAGCGCCGCCGGACTGCAGCCGGGCGAAGACCAGCGGGTGGAACAGGACTATCAACGCGCGGGCAGCGCCGCCAGGCTTCTGCAGTTGGGCCAGGCCATTCTCGATGTGCTGGCTGAAAACGACAACTCGGTGCTGGCCCAGGCCGGCGTCATCGGCCGCGCGCTGCAGGAATGGCAGCGGATCGACGCGGGCGCCGCGCCCATTTCGATGTTGCACGAACAGGCCGTCAGCGCCTTGCGGGAACTGCAGGCGGAGGTTTCCCGTTACGTTGACAAAGTGGACCTCGATCCCGAGCGCCTGCAGCGGCTCGAAGAACGGCTGAACCTGATCCATTCCCTCAAGCGCAAATACGGTGCGACCGTGGCTGATGTCATCGAATGCGGCGAGACCGCGCGGCAGGAATTGCGCCGCCTCGAGCAGCGTGATGCCGAATTGGTCCGGATCAACGGCGAATTGCGGAAGATCGAGGCTGAATTGCGGCGGGCCGGACACGAGCTCTCCGCCAAACGTCGCCAACTCATTCCTCTGCTGGGCAAGGCTGTGGCCAGGGAACTGGCCGATCTGGGCTTTCAACAGAGCCGCTTCGACGTGGCTCTGGCCACGGAATCAGAGATTTCAAATCTCAAATCTCAAATTCCATCGTCCGGCTTCGACACGATTGAATTTCAATTCGCCCCCAATCCCGGCGAACCGGCCCGGGCGTTGCGCGCGATTGCCTCGTCCGGCGAACTGGCGCGGGTGATGTTGGCCTTGAAAACCGTGCTGGCGGCGCAGGATGAGATCCCGGTTCTGGTTTTTGACGAAGTGGACGCCAACGTGGGAGGCGAAACGGCTCATGCCATAGGCGAGAAAATGCGCCGGCTCTCCGCCAAACGCCAGGTGCTGTGCATCACCCATTTGCCGCAAGTCGCCGCGCCGGCTTCAGCCCATTACCTTGTTTCCAAACAAGTCCAGGGAGGCCGGACGATTTCCGAAATCTGTCTGCTTGACCGGAAGGCGAGGGTGTTGGAACTGACGCGAATGCTCGGCGGCCAGACCGACGCGGCCCGCAAACACGCCGAGGCGCTGCTCGGAGCTTGAGAGTTTAAGAGTTTGAGAGTTTTGGAGTTTTGGAGTTTGAGAGTTTAAGAGTCGGCAAAACTTCGACTCGCCTTGCGCCCGGCGTTTTGGATAATCTACCTTTTTGTTCCGGGAAAGCGTTGCAGGTTGAAGGTTGCAGGTTAAAGGTTGAAGGTTGCACGTTTAACCTCCGGCGCGCGTTTGCTGCGACTTTCAGCCTGCAACCTGCAAGCGGCAACCCGAAACCGTTTTCGACGGTATAATGATGCAACGATTTAACATTTTAACGATTTAACGTATTTGTGATGACATCAGCTCAGATTCGCCAGTCGTTCCTCGACTTTTTCAAGTCGAAGGGGCACACCATTGTGCCTTCTTCGAGTTTGATGCCCGATTCTCCGAACCTGCTGTTCACGAACGCCGGCATGAACCAGTTCGTGCCGATTTTTCTGGGCCTGAAAAAGCCGGATGTCAGCAAGTGGGCCGGCGCCGTCCCGGGCAAGGATACGCGCGCCGCCGACACCCAGAAATGCATCCGCGCCGGCGGCAAGCACAACGACCTCGAGGATGTTGGGCTCGACACCTATCACCACACGTTTTTCGAGATGCTGGGGAACTGGAGCTTCGGAGATTATTTCAAGAAAGAGGCAATCAACTGGGCGTGGGAACTCGTCACGTCGAAGAAATGGTTCGGATTTCCGCCGGAACGCCTCTACGCTACCGTCTATAAACCAGGCCCCGGCGAGCCATCCGAATTCGACCAGGAAGCCTACGAGCATTGGGAAAAGCTCTTCAAAGCTGCCGGACTCGATCCCAAGGTCCACATCTGCACCGGCGGCAAGAAAGACAACTTCTGGATGATGGGAGATACCGGCCCGTGCGGTCCCTGCAGCGAAATTCACGTCGATTTGACGCCAACGGGTGATACTAAGGGCTCCCTGGTCAACAAGGGCGACGCGCGCTGCATCGAAATCTGGAACCTGGTCTTCATTCAATTCAATGCCAATCCGGACGGCACGTTTTCGCCGCTGCCCGCCAGGCACGTGGACACCGGGATGGGATTCGAGCGCGTGACCGGCATCGTCCAGGGCACGAAGGGATTCAAAGACTTCGCCAACGCCAAGATCTCAAACTACGAGACCGACATCTTCCGCCCGATCTTCGACGCGTTGGAAAAGCTCAGTGGAAAGAAATACGGCTGCACCGTGCCGGCGCAGGAATCTCAAATCTCAAATCTCAAATCTCAAATCGCCACGGACGTGGCCTTCCGCGTCATCGCCGATCATATTCGCACGTTAGGCTTCGCGATTGCCGACGGCATCCAGCCATCAAACGAGGGGCGCGGTTATGTTTTGCGCCGCATCCTGCGCCGCGCCGTCCGGTATGGCCGCACGCTCGGCTTTCACGAGCCGTTCTTCTACAAACTGGTGGACGTGCTGGCGCGCACGATGGGCGACGTCTTCCCCGAAATCCGCTCCAGGAAGAAGCACGTCCAGGATGTCATCCGCGCCGAGGAAGAGGCGTTTAATAAGACTTTGGATGAAGGCATAGCGATATTTGAGGAATCTCTGCGGTATGAAGAATACTACAAATCATACGCTCAGAAACTGGGAGAGAGACTAAGGGAATTTAGCGCCGGACCCAATCCGGCGCTTCGCAAACATCAAGTAGTCCTTGATCAAGTTGAAAGCATCATGAGCCACGTGCCGATCGATTTCGCGACTGAGTCACGGCGCTATAAACATTTGCAGCGTCTTCTGTCTCCGGTCGTGCGATTGACCGCAATTCTAAGCGAGCTAAGGAATGGTCTGACGACTTTGAGCGGTGCCATCGAGTTACTGGCAGAAATCGTTGGCAAACCTACGGTGGTTTCAGCCGAGCTGGCCTTTGCTCTCTACGACACCTACGGCTTCCCACTCGACCTCACCGAGTTGATGGCGCGCGAGCGCGGCTTGACCGTGGATGTGGCGGGATTCAACAAGTTGATGGACGAACAGAAAGCCCGCGCCCGGGCGGCGCAGAAGAAGGAAGTCATTTCGCTCTCGCAGATCGAGACCACCGCGCCCACGAAGTTCGTCGGGTACGAATCGCTGGAAACAAAGGCGAAGGTGGTCGAGGTTGTCAGCCTCAAAGACAAGACGGCGGTCGTGCTGGATACCTCTCCATTTTACGCGGAAATGGGCGGCCAGGTCGGCGACACCGGCGAGTTGAGCGGCAGCGGCCAGCTCTGGCGCGTCACCAACACACAGAAGTCTGGGAATGCATGGCTCCATTTCATGAGCAGCGGCGGATCTGGCGAAGAGCGCGTAAACCGTAAATCGCAAATCGTAAATTCCGTAGCTCCAGCCGATTTTCCGGCGGTGGGCGCGACCGTGACGCTTACGGTGGATAAACCGCGCCGCTCCGCCATCCAGCGGCACCACACCGTCACGCATTTGCTGCACTGGGCGTTGCATGAGGTCGTCAGCAAGGACGCCACGCAGAAGGGTTCCTTCGTCGGACCGGACAAGCTCACGTTCGATTTCAACGCGCAGCCGCTCACCCAGCAACAGGTCGCCGACATCGAGAAAATGGTGAACGAACGCATCCTCGAAAACGCCGGCGTGAGCTGGACCGAAGCGGCCTACGCCGAGATGAAGATCCGCAAGGACGTGATGCAATTCTTCGGCGAGAAATACGGGGAGGTCGTGCGCGTCGTTCAAATCGGCGGCCGGGCCGGGGAATTGAACGGTTATTCGATGGAATTGTGCGGCGGGACGCATACGCGCGCGACGGGCGAGATCGGGTTGTTCCGGATTGTGAGTGAAAGCGCCATCGCCGCCGGTGTGCGGCGAATTGAAGCCATTGCGGGGCTGGAAGCGTATCGGAAAGCCACCGATGAATTGCAGTTGATCAAGAGCCTGGCGGGCAAGGTGAACTCACCGGTGCCGGAGCTGGAAAGGAAGATTGAAGCGCTGCTCGAACAACAAAAGGCGCTGGAGAAGCAGTTCGAGGCCATGCAACACAGGGAAGCGGCGGGTGCGGCCCGGACGCTTTTGGCCAAGGCCGCCACGCTGAACGGCACGCCGGCGATCATCGAGCGGTTCGACGCCGACGGCGACACATTGCAGGGCATGGTTAACGAGCTGAAGGGCCAGTTCAAAGGCGTGGTCGTCTTGGGCGGCGTGGCCAATAACGCGGTGGCGTTGATCGCTTCTGTGTCACCCGAGTTCACTTCAAAAATCCAGGCCGGCAAAATGATCCAGCAAATCGCCCCGATCGTAGGCGGCAAAGGCGGTGGCCGGCCCGACAACGCTCGCGGGGGCGGCAAGAACGCGAGCAAGCTGGAAGAGGCGCTGGCCAAAGCCAGGGCGCTCCTGGGATAGTGGAAGACCAAGACCGCAGAAAGGGCAGGTCTGCTCAGGCGTAGGTGTCGAGCTTATGGCCGGTTGGCTGAGGCACGGAGTTCTCCAACATTTTGACTTCGGCTTCGCCCTGCTGCTTCATAACATCCTGGGCTTTCTTCAGCACCGCGACACCGATGTCTCCGCGTGTGGTTTGAGCCTGCAGAACACTGTCCAGAAGTGAAATGGCCGGTTGCTGCGAAATCGACATACTCACTCATTATCGGCGAATGATGGCTCCGGCTTTAGTCTGCTGCATCGATAAAGGGACAAATTCAGTCCTGGGTATGTCCGGGTGGATCAATCTGACAATCAACGTCGCGACCGGCGGCATTTTGGAGCTCGACGATTCCTCGGCGGGCGCGTTCCGTTCACGGTTTGCCGATTGAGTTCCCGCAGCGCCAGCTTGGGCTTCGGTTCACTGGTAGCCTTCACCTCCAGGTTGGACGCGCATTGCGGCCATGAACCGTGAAGGGCGCGTGTGGGTCGCGAAGCACCTGGAGTGCGGCGATTTATCGCCGCTTTCACATGCCTCTGCCACGAAAGGAAAAGCGCCGATAAATCGGCGCACTCCAAAACCTGGCGGTTCCGCAGCAGGTTCATGGAGAGTCGCCGTCAAAACTTCCGGCGATGGCGGAGGCGGGCTATTGTTGTCCTGGCGGCGCTCCCATCCCGCCACGACCCATTCCTCTCATTCCCTGCTGCATCATCAGGCTCATGAAGTTGTCGTACTTCTTGCAGTCCGACGGTGGTTCGAACAGGCTGGCGTCAGGTTTCGAGAGCTTCACGTCTTTAAATAGCATCGTCATCTTGTGGGCCTGCTCGGTGGTTTCGATCTTGATGGGAAAGTTCTTCAGATCCGTGGCGTTCCACACTGTGGATTCATGTTTGTTGCCTTCCTTGTCGGTCACGACGGCCTTGTTCTTCACACACGGATGGCCATCCATGGTTTCTTTGCCCAACTCAGTGATTTCCACTTTGAAATCGGATTCGGATTTGGCGACCTCCTGGTTTTGAATGGGGTTTTCAACGTACGCCTGTAGATTCGGATAGACCAGATAAACGACCTTCTTGTCCGGCACCGTGATGCTGACCATCTTATCCATGCCCATGGCTTTCATTTGAGCCGTCGCTTCCGGCGGCCTCTGGGCTCCCTTCATTTCCGACATGTCCATTTCGAATCGGGATTGGCCATTATCGAAAGCCAGTTTGCCCGTCATGGTCATGTTCTGTTCTCCCGAGGGACTTGTCATTTGCGATTCCATGGTGGCCGAAAAGGCGGAATTGTTGCCGAAGAGTTTGCCCATGGCTCCGCCCAGGTCCGGTCCGCGCGGCGGACCACCCATTCCCCTGCCACCCGGGCGCTGGCCGAATTGACTGTAAACTGAAGCAACAGTTAGCAGCGCAAGCACTGCGGTAAGAGCTTTAACGCGATTTTTCATAGGATGAATTGTTTGTTTGTTCGTGTCGGATTGGGGTTTCAATAGCACAGGCTCCGGTAAAGGCGAGAAAAAAGCGCCAGTCCTTTCCTCCCCCGCTTTCGACGAGGGGGGTGCCATGGGTGTGCTTGGGTGTTGACACATCCGGTTTGCGGCGTATTGTCGGGGCTGGGGAAGACACGACACGCTCATGTGTCTGTGCGGGTCTAGGGTGAGCGCCGCTGCGAAGATGAACTGCAGCGGCGTTGAATTATGGGAAGCCGTCTCCTGACGGCACGACCGGAGCGCCGAATTCAACCGGCGACCGCACTGGATCGGGCGGGGTGAGAGTCCTCGCGAGCCGCTGTCGAGATGAAATCCACGCTTTTGGCTCGCGAGTACGCTCGCCCCACCAACTGTGTGGACGAACTGAGACACTGCCTGGATTCTCGTTTCCTTGACCATTCTGACGATTCGACCTAGAGTTTGGCTATTCACAGGGGAGCCAACCGGTCTGCCGGCGTGCGCCGGCGGCGAAGGCTGAGAGTGCTGGTGCGGGAGCACAGCAGACCCGTTGAACCTGATCCAGGTAATGCTGGCGAAGGGACATGTCCACCTTCAAAAGCCTTTCCCGGAACCGAAAACGAGAGGATGTGTTGTTGCGTTGACCCGCTATCAACCATCAACTCTTAACTATCAACCAGCTTATGATCGTCGGCAAAGAAGCTTCAGCATCACGCAGCCGTGAGACCCTCCCGCATTCGGCCCGGGTTTATGTCGCGGGGAAGATCCATCCTGACATCCGGGTGCCCTTCCGCGAAATCACTTTGACGCCTGCAACCGCATTGAACGGGCGCGCTGAAGCGAATGAACCCGTGCGCGTTTACGACACCGGCGGCCCCTGGGCCGATCCGGCTTTTCGCGGCGATCCTCGCGAAGGCCTGCCGCGCCTGCGCGAGGGATGGATTCGCGACCGCGGCGACGTGGAGCAAGTGGCGTCTTCCGGCAAACCAGGCCATGGTGACTCATCTGACGTTCGCATCTCGCCCTTCGCACCTCGAACTTCACTGCGCGCCCGGCCCGGAAAAACCGTCACCCAACTCCGCTACGCCCGCCGGGGCATCGTCACGCCGGAAATGGAGTTCGTCGCCATCCGCGAGAACCTGGGCCGCGATCAACTCAAAACTTCGCTTCGCGATCTTGGCGGCCAGCCGTTCGGCGCCAACATTCCGGGCCGCATCACGCCCGAGTTCGTGCGCGATGAGGTCGCCCGCGGACGGGCCATCCTTCCCGCAAACATCAACCACCCCGAAAACGAGCCGATGATCATCGGCCGCAATTTCCTCGTGAAGATCAACGCCAACATCGGCAACTCCGCCGTCGCCTCGGGCATCGAGGAGGAAGTTGAAAAGATGCGCTGGGCCATCAAGTGGGGCGCCGACACCGTCATGGACTTGTCCACCGGCAGGAACATTCACGAAACGCGCGAATGGATCATCCGCAACTCTCCGGTGCCCATCGGCACGGTGCCGATTTATCAGGCGCTGGAAAAGGCGGGCGGGAAAGCCGAGGAATTGACCTGGGCCATCTACCGCGACACGCTCATCGAACAGTGCGAGCAGGGGGTGGATTACTTTACGGTGCACGCCGGGGTGCTCTTGCGTTACATCCCGCTGACCGCCAACCGGGTGACCGGCATTGTTTCGCGAGGCGGCTCCATCCTGGCCAAGTGGTGTCTCGCGCACCACCAGGAGAACTTCCTCTACACACATTGGGACGAGATTTGCGAAATCATGGCCGCCTACGACGTCAGTTTCAGCATCGGTGACGGGTTGCGTCCCGGGTCCATTGCCGATGCCAATGACGAGGCGCAATTCGGCGAGCTTTACACCCAGGGCGAACTCACGAAGCGCGCGTGGGACCTGGGCGTGCAGGTGATGAACGAAGGGCCGGGCCACATCCCGATGCACCTCATCAAAGAGAACATGGACAAGCAGCTCGAGTGGTGCCACGAGGCGCCGTTCTACACGCTGGGTCCGCTGACCACCGACATTGCCCCGGGCTACGATCACATCACCAGCGCCATTGGCGCCGCGATGATCGGGTGGTACGGCTGTGCGTTGCTGTGCTACGTGACACCAAAGGAACACCTCGGCCTGCCGGACAAGAACGATGTGAAGAACGGGGTGATCGCCTATAAAATCGCCGCCCACGCCGCCGACCTGGCGAAAGGACATCCGGCGGCGCGTTACCGGGACGACGCGCTGAGCAAGGCGCGCTTCGAGTTCCGCTGGGAAGACCAGTTCAACCTCAGCCTGGATCCCGAAACGGCGCGGGAGTTTCACGACGAAACGCTGCCGCAGGAAGGCGCCAAGCTGGCGCATTTCTGCAGCATGTGCGGCCCGCATTTTTGCTCCATGAAGATTACCGAAGATGTCCGCAAATATGCCGCCGAACACGGCCTCAGCGAGGAGGAAATGCTGAAGCAGGGCATGGAAGCGAAGTCGAAGGAGTTCGTGGAAAAAGGCGCCGAGGTTTACACGAAGGCGTAAGTCGGCGAAAGCTCGCTGGCGTCAGCCCCGGTTTTTCGTCCACTTCAATTCTTTTTGAATTTCCACGCCGAATCCAGCATCTCCTGGCTGTAGGGTTCGGGGACCACACCCTCGGCAGCGTAAAGGTACAGCGCGCCTTTGAAGATCTGGCCGGCCACAGTCATCAAATAGGAGAGCGTGAATATTGTCACCAGCCAGAGCACGCCGACAATGGCAATGAGCCAGTAATTATTCAACATGATGGAGCCCACCACCGCGCCCAATAGAAGGACCAACGAGGCGACCAGCACCAGCCCGCCGGCCAGGTTCAGGCCGACGTAACCAATCAGCGCTTCGCCCCAGGTGCGTTTCAGGATGCCGGCGGACCTCTTGAGCATGGCCACGGGATTGGCATTTTGCTCCTCGCGCACGATGATCGGAATTACAAAGACCGCCGCGATGCTCCACGCCATGCCAATAAAGCGCGCGATGATCCGGCCCACGAAACTCAGCCGCTGTTCCATTTGTCGAATGATCAAACCCACCATCTCCTTCGTAAGAATGAATCTTGTTGGCTCACGGTTTTTTGGTCGCGAACGATTTGAATCATCCCGATACAAAACCGTCAAAAGTTGTAGCACTGGCCCGGACCTTGTCAGCTACAATTTTTATAATGCCAAGACAGCGTTTTGATTCTCCACGCCGGGGCAAAGAAAAGTCTCACTGCCGTGAATTAATCCTTGCAACCAGGCGTGTGAATGCTATTTTCGCCGCTCTCTGAATTACAGGAATCGTATGGCAAGAATTTGTGAATTGACCGGCAAAGGCCCGAGAAAGGGCAGCATCATCTGGCGCAGTGGCAAGCCCAAGAAGCAGGGCGGCATTGGCACGCACATCACCGCCATCACCAAGCGGAGATTCCTGCCAAACCTGCAACGCGTGAAGGCCCAGTTTCCCAACGGCGAGGTGCGCTACATTCGCGTAGCCGCAAGCGCGATCAAAAAGGGCCTGGTCGTGAAAGCGGCGAAGCGCAACTGGAAAAAGGACGAACCGGCGAAGGCCTGAACGGTTGAATCGTTGAATCGTCGGATCACCGCACGCTTCCCTCCCGCGACCCAATTCCCGCCCTCTGTTTGATTTTGGCAACGTCCGCCCGCTCGATGTAGGCCACGATGCCGTTCCACGCAGGGTTGAATCCAAAGCCGCCTTCTTTCATTTCCCGGATGGCTTCCGGTTTCGTCCAGCCGCACACGACGATCCGGTACATGGCACAAGCCATTCCGGTGCGGTCCGCGCCGCGCTGGCAATGCACGAACACCGGAAGATTGTTCGTGTTCGTCGCCAGTTTTAGAAAATCGATGATGTCCTGATCTTCCGCGTGCCAGGGTTTCAGGTGCAAGCGACCCTGTTTCAGGCCGGCCCCGGTGAGTTCCTCATCATCCGAGTGGAAACTTCGCAGGTTTACGACGGTTTTGATGCCCATGGCTTTCAGTTCGGCCATGCCTCGCGCGGTGGGTTGTGCGCCGCGGTAAAGATTCGTCGTGACGCGGTAGAAATTGGATAAACCAAGTCGTTGCAGCCTGACCGCCCAATTCTCCGGGCGGGTCGACGTGTCGCTCCACTCCTTCGGCACCGGTGGCTTCGTTTGCCTGAACGCAGTGGCTTCGGAAGCGGAACAAAAGCTTGTGGCCGGCAGAACGACCGCCAGCAAAACCGGACTTGCGGATATTCTCACAATTCCTTTTCCAGACAATGCGAGCTTCTCTCCGCGCCCTCAAGGAGGGGACAGGCGGGGAGAAGTTCCGACGTCATCGCAATTCAACGGTTTATCGATCCTTAAACCGGTGCATCTGGGCGCGTTTCAGTTCGCGGTCGGCTTCCCTCTTTTTCATGTCTTCGCGCTTATCGTATTGCGCTTTGCTTTTGGCGACGGCGAGCGCGACTTTGACCTTGCCGTTTTTCCAGTAGAACGACAGCGGAACCAGGGCGTTGCCTTTGATCGAGGCCAGCGCGAACAATTTTCGGATTTCCGATCTATGGAGCAGCAGTTTGCGCATGGCCTTGGGCTCATGGTTCTGGAGATTGCCATGCGAGTATTCATCGATGTGCGCGTTGTAGAGATGAACCTCGTTGTTCTCCACGCGGGCGAACGCGTCGCTGATCTGGCCCTTGCCGGCGCGCAACGCCTTGACCTCCGTGCCGTGCAGGACGATGCCCGCCTCGAGGGTTTCGACGATATGAAAATCGCGCCGCGCCTTTGGATTCGTGACGATGTCACCCATAACTGCGATGATCTCTTTCGCAGGTTGCGCGGATTTCACAGATTGGCAAGTGGCTTTTGGGGAGGATCACGCCGTGTTCGCTCGGGCCGTCATGCAGGTTTGGAGCCACAGCCGAAAGAATCCGCTAAAAATCACGCTCGCCCCCCAGCCCTCCCCATTCTCCCAGCACCCTTAACCCTGTCCCCTCTGCCGGCGGATGGGAGAGGCAAACCAAAGGGAGAGGAAGAAGCAGTCTCAGCACGGGAAACTGGCTCGCTATTCAGTGGCTGTTCGAACCGCCGAAGAATCTGGCAGGCGAAGAGGGGGGATCGACTGCCTTTGGATCAGTGCTTTCTCGCCCGCTTTTTTGAACTCGGGCGGGTGAGTTCCACAGTTTCCGGCATTTCGAAGCCCATTTTGCCTTCGACGATCTCGAGCAGGGCAATATCGGCGGCTCCCAGATTGCCTGCGTCGGCTATGAGCGGACGGCTCGTGGCGCCCATGCCGGCGTTAAGCTGGCGCACCCGGCGCGAAATCAAGTTGACCAGAATGTTGGGGTTGCCAATCTTCTCCAAAGCCTTTTTCGTCAGTTCAGCGTTCAAGATCCAGGGTCTTCCGAAGGTGTTAAAAGTTGAGCCGTGCAAGTTAACCGCTGCCGACGTGAATGCAATACAAATATTCGGAATCGGCTTGCGCCTCGGAACGCCTTTTTCTACAACACCCGCGCATGCCTGCTCCAACAAAAGGTTCCGTCACCAAAATGAGCCAAGCCTTTGATTTACAGGGTTTCCTGGCTTCCAGCACGGCCGGTGTGAATGAAGCGCTCGACCGGTTCCTGCCCGCCGCGGCAGCCCGGCCGGCCACGATACACAAGGCGATGCGGTATTCGCTCTTCGCCGGCGGCAAACGGATGCGTCCGGCGCTGTGCCTGGCGGCGGCCGGGGCGTGCGGCGGCACCCCCGCCGAGGCCATGCCCCTGGCCTGCGCGGTCGAATGCATCCATACTTATTCACTGGTGCACGACGATTTGCCGGCGATGGACAATGACGATTACCGGCGGGGCAAGCTGACAAACCATAAGGTCTTCGGCGAAGGGGTGGCGGTTCTGGCCGGTGACGCGCTGCTCACACAGGCCTTTGAAATTGCGGCCCGGTGCAAAGGCTGGCCGCGTTATCCGCATCAGAGAATCATTTCCGAACTCGCCGGCGCCGCCGGTTCCCTGCAATTGATCGCCGGGCAGGTCGCCGATCTGGAAGGCGAGGGGAAGAAAATCTCCGCGGCGCAACTGCGCTACATTCACGAGCGGAAGACTTCGGCGCTGCTGTGCTGCTCGGTCCGGTTGGGCGGCATGAGCGCCAATTGCACCGCGGCGCAGCTCCGGGCGCTGACGAATTTTGGCTACCACGTCGGACTCGCGTTCCAGGTGATTGACGACATTCTGGACGTGACGCAGACCAGCGAACAACTGGGCAAAACGGCCGGCAAAGACAGCAAAGCCCACAAGGCCACTTATCCTTCGATTGTCGGCTTGGCGAAATCGCGCCGGATCGCAGAGGAACTGACCAGACGCGCATTCGCGGCGTTGAGCTCATTCCATGGCAGAGCCAGGGCGTTGGAAGCAATGGCGGAATACTTGTTGAGGCGGGATCGGTGAACGGCGGGAGACTGGCATTGCCTCCGACCGGGGCGTTTCCGTTTTTCCTTTTCGACACCCTGACATTTTTCTAGTTTCCTGATCGTGCCCGTGCCACGGGAAATCCAGGAACTCATCGCCCGCTTCGAGCAACAACTCGACGCCTACCGGTCCGGCCGTTACAACGAGACCCAAGTCCGGCGCGAGTTTCTTGATCCATTTTTCAAGGCCCTCGGCTGGGACATAGACAACGAGCAGGGCTGCGCCGAAGCCTACAAAGATGTTATTCACGAGGACCAGATTCGCATCGCCAGCGCGACCAAGGCTCCGGACTACTGCTTCCGGATCGGCGGCATGCGGAAATTCTTCCTCGAAGCCAAGAAGCCTTCGATAGACATCAAGGACCAGCCCATTCCCGCGTATCAGCAGATGTTGGAATTGCACAAGAAGCTTGCTGCCACGCGGACGCCGCAGGAAAAGACCGCGCTCGAGCGCCAGATCGCCGCCACGGACGCTCAAATTGACCGGCTCGTGTATGACCTGTACGGCCTGACGGAGGACGAAATCAGAATCGTCGAAGGCGGGCCTGGCCAGACTCCGTAGGAGACGAAGTGAGTCGTCTCCTGCCAGGAGGGTCGGACAGCTTTTGTCCGGGGTCAGGGTGTAAGTTGATGGAAAAAAGCGTGAGGCAATTATGGGATTGACCATTCATTACACATTGTCGGTGAAGGCGGACATCTCGCTCGGCGTCGTCCGCGAACTGGTGAAACGCGCGGCGCAATACGCGCGGAAAATCGGCTGCGCGCAAGTCGGCGAACTGTTGCGGGCTGAGCAGGAGGAGAATCACGAGCCGCTGTTCTTTCCCATCGGCAAGCGGAAGACGCGTGGAGGTTTGAGAGAGCAGTTATGCGGCGCGGCTGTCCCCACGCGCGGCTGGCTGGTGCATGTTTGGCCGGGCGCAGGCTGTGAGACGGCGACGTTCGGCTTGTGCCAGTATCCGCGGCGGATTTCGTATGACCGGCATTATGTGTCCACGGGTTTCAAAGGCGGCTGGCGGTTTCAGAGCTTCTGTAAAACCCAATATGCTGGCAAGCATGGCTGGGAACATTTTTCGAAGTGCCACCGGCAAGTTGTCAGCCTGCTTGACTTCTGGCGCGGTCTGGGCGTGCGCGTGAAGGTCAATGACGAGGGCCATTACTGGAAGACGCGTTCGCTGGAAGAATTGCGCGCTGAACTTGGCGATTACGATCGACTCATCGCGGCGGTGGGCGGAGTGTTCAAGGATGTTTGTGACGGAGCGGGCGCCGGTCTGTCGGTCGAATCACCCGTTTTCGACTACAAGGATTTCGAACGGCTGGAGCACGAAGGGCGGATGGAATATGGCGGGCGAATCCAACAATTAATGGGGAAATTGAACAGATAGAATCACCCAACACACACGGACGTAAATCGCGAGTTCGTCAGTGCCCGGCGTAATAGGCTTCCACTTTGGCGGCCACGTCCTTGTACGCAGCGTCGGTCCCGTAAACCTGTTTGAACTGCTCAATCGCCTCTTCCTTTTTGCCCATGGTCTCCAGCACAGCGCCAAGGTTGTAAACCAATTCCTTTTTCTCGTCGTCGAACACCGGTTTTTCCTTGATGGCTTCCTGAAGCTTCCCGGCGGCGAGGTCAAACATCTTCCGTTTGGCAAAGCACTGGGCGAGGTAATTCATGGCGGCGATGCGTTTATGTGGATTGCCCTGGGCCTTTTGAAATTCCTGGATCGCCTGGCCGATTTTGCCGGTCTGGAAATAGAGCGCGCCCATTTCGAAGCGAATGGCAAGGTCGGTTGGAAACTTCTCGACACGCTTTTGGCATTCATCGACTTGAAAGGCCAGTTTCTCGGCTTCGAGCTTTGCCAATGCCTGAGCGTAATCCGGAGCGGTTTGATCGAGCTTCTCGATCTGAGCGTCAAATTGCCGCACCCTGATTTCCGCGATGGCGCGGTCCAGGGCGGGGTCGCCTCCGCCGACTTCCGTGTTCTTCACGCGCTGGTAGTATTCGAGCGAGCGATCGAACTGTTTCTTTTGGGCGTAGAGCTCGGCCAGGGAACGTAGAATCTTGAGGTTGTTCGGCTCGGCATGGAGCCGAGTCTCGTATTCCTTGATCAGGCGCTCGGCAACATCCTCGGATTTTTGCACGCGCTGTTCCTGTTCGAGGGCCACCGCTTCTTTCTGGTCCTTCAAAATATCGCGGTAGGAGCCTTCCCCGGAAGCCAGCGCATCATAGCCGCCTTCGGTGAGAGTGTTGCGCGCGGACAGATCTTTGAGGGCGTGGGCCAGATCGCTGTCATGAGGGTAGATTCGGACAAGTTCCGCCAGAACCCTTTCGCCGCGCGCCGGCTCGCCGATCTCGGCCAGCGCGTTGGCAAATTCAATGGCCAGCTCCTTGTCTTTGGGAGAGTTCCTTACCATGAGATCCAGAGAAAGCGCGGCCGTGCGCGGCATTTCGAGGGCTTTGGCCGCTTCCACCACGATCCGGTGGGCGCCGGAGCTGTACGGATCATGATTCAGAATCTGCTCGGAGATCTGCAGCGCCTCCGCGGGGTCTTTGCGCAGAGCCATTTGGCCTTTGGCGACCAGGGGCGACGAACTGGCGCTGCTGAAGACCTTCTTGAAGAACCCGCCCCCGCCGCCCGCTTTCTTGAATTGCGCGGTTCGCAAGGCTTTGCGGCACTCGAACAGGGTCGGCTCCTTTGCCAGAACCTGATTGTAAAGGTCAATGGCATAATCAAAGTTTTCCCGCTGGAGCGCATCGTTGCCTTTCTGGAAAAGCAATCTCGTGTCCCTTGCGACCTCAGTTAGATTTTTCTCTGCCATGGCAGGATGTTAGTACGATTCCCGGCCAAAAATCCACTGCAAATGCGATGTGGCTGTGGGCGCGAGTTCACGGCTGGGTTCGAGTGATCAGCCGCACGGACGAGCGCGGCTACGGGAACACTAAATCGAAATCTCGCTTTCGGGCGCGCGCAGATCGAGGTATTCCAGGATCTTGGCGACCGATTCGGCAACGCTCAGTTTGTCCGTTCGCAGCTCGATGTCCGGGTTTACCGGCGGCTCATAAGGCGCGGAAACACCGGTAAACTCCTTGATTTCACCCGCCCGCGCCTTGGCGTAGAGGCCTTTGGCGTCGCGCTTCTCGCACACATTCACGGGCGCGTTAACGTAGGCTTCGATGAAACAGTTCCGGGGCAGAATCTGGCGTGCCAGTTCGCGATCAGCGCGATAAGGCGAGATGAACGCCGTAATGCAGATAAATCCGGCGTCGGCGAACAGTTTTGCCACTTCACCGATGCGCCGGATGTTTTCCGTGCGGTCTTTGTGCGAGAAAGCGAGGTCGGAGCAGAGCCCGTGGCGGATATTATCGCCATCCAGAATGTAGGCGTGGCGTCCGAGGTTGAACAACTGTCGTTCCAGCTCGGTGGCAATCGTGGACTTGCCCGAGCCCGAAAGCCCGGTCAGCCAAAGAACACAACCCCGGTGGCCGTAGCGCAATTCGCGCTGGCTCGCCGTGACCTTGCCGAGGCTCCAGTAAATATGGCCACTCTTGGTGTGGGTGTCGTGCGTGCGCCGCGGGTAATTGTCCTCGGCAATAATGCCGCCGCCGGACACATCGAACCCGTCCACGATGACAAAGCGTCCGGTGGGCACGACTTCGTTGATCGTGTCGAAGGCGAGCGGTCTGCCGGTTCGGAGGGTCAGCTCGGCGACTTCGTGGCGCCCGACGAACACTTCGTCGGGGCTGCGGGGAATGGTGGCCAGGGTGGAGGCGTCAATGATTCTGTCGATGGAGTCGATTTCACATTCGACTTCCTGCGTGGCGAGTTTGAGCTTGTATTTTTTCCTTTTGGCGAAGTGCCTTTTGCCAAGCCAGAAAACCCGGGCCTTGAATCGGGTCAACTCATAGGGCGGCGAGCTTTCGTGGGCGGCGACAGCGCCGCGTTCGATGAAAATCTGTTCGGTGAGGGTGATGCCGATGGATTCCCCGGCGATGGCGGTGTCGCTATGGGGCGCGTTCCAGCGTTCGATGGTTTTGACCGCGCTGACCTTGTTGCCCGGAGAAAACACGAGGCGGTCGCCCACTTTGATCGAGCCCGCTTCGACGCGGCCGGCCAGAATGCGGCGTTCGTCGAAGCGGTAAACATCTTGAATGGGAAAGCGGAGCGGCTGGTTGCCGGGAGGTTCGGAAACTTTGAATTCATCCAGGGCGCCGAGCACCGTGGGTCCGTTCCACCAGGCCATGCTGGCGCTCTTCGAGGCGATGTTGTCGCCGTGCCGGGCGGAAATCGGGATGAAGAATTTCGGAGTGACGCCGATGCTGCCGAGCCACTGGCGGTATTCGGCTTCAATTTGTTTGAACCGGGTCTCGCTGTAGTTTTCGAGGTCCATTTTGTTCACCAGCACGGCAATCTGGCGGATACCCAGCAGGTTCAGGAGATAACCATGGCGGCGCGAGTTTTCCTGCACGCCTTCGTGCGCGTCGATGAGCAGCAGGGCCGCTTCGGCGTTCGCCGCGCCGGTGATCATATTCTTGAGAAATTCCCGGTGGCCCGGCGCGTCGATAATGACGTACTGGCGCTTGCCGTTGCGGAACCAGATCTGCGCGGTATCGATGGTGATGTTCTGGTCGCGCTCGGATTGCAGGGCGTCCATGAGGTTGGCCCACTCGAAGGGCACACCCCGGCGTTCCGCCGCTTTCTGGAGCTGTTCGAGTTTGCCTTCCGGCAAGGAGCCGGTGTCGTGAAACAGCCGGCCCACAAACGTCGATTTGCCGTGATCCACGTGGCCGACGATGACGATTTTGAGTTGTTCGGTGGGCGGAGACGAGGTGGCAGGCATGCTAGGGGAATCGGTGTTCAGAATCGGAATCAGTGTTCGGAATCAGTGTTCGGGAGCAGCCGTCGGGAGACCGAACGGATTAAACCGGAAAGCAGACGGCTGATCTGAGTACGACGAGATTGAAGGTCACTGACAGACGAACTATCAAGATGATTGTTGTCCAGGCAGACATGGAGCAGTGATTTTACCTCCGCGCGCGAGGCGCGGGCAATGTTCATAAATTGGAGTTTTTCACGACTTCCAGTACGCTCAAAGCCTTCGGCGGTGTTGGACATCACCGACACGACAGCACGCTGCAGTTGATCGCGCAAGCTGAAGTCACGATTCAGCGGCGCGATCCCTCCAAACGCGCAGCTCTCGCGAGTCAAAGCCCTTGCCTCCTGCCAGGCCAACAGATCCTCAAACCGCTCAATTCCATTCATAAGCCTTTCCCGTTTTCCCTCTTGCGTTGTGATTTGTTTTTATTGATTTTGCCCTGCACTGATTCCGATTCGGACCACCGATTCCTATCGTTCACATTGATTCTGATTTCGGTCACTGATTCCGGTTCCTGGAACCGATGCTCACATATACCCATCCCGCCGGAGCTTTTCAAACGCATCTTCGCTTTCCTGGTCCTGGGCGCGGCCGGATCGTTCGGGAATTTTCGTGTGGCGCAGTTCGGTGATGATCTCCGCCACCGTCCGGGCGCTCGATTTGATGGGGAACGTGCAGGGATAGCAACCCAGGCTGCGGTACCGTTCGTTGCTGCTGTTCGCAAAATAGAGCGGGATCACGGGAATGCTCTCGCGTTGGATGTATTCCCACACGTTCAATTCCGTCCAGTGAAGCAGGGGATGGATGCGGATGTGCGTGCCTTTTTCGTAGTCCGTCTTGAACTGGTCCCACAACTCGGGCGGCTGATCCTCGACATTCCACTCCATGTTCTTGTCGCGCGGACTGAAGTAACGTTCCTTGGCGCGGGTGGGCTCTTCGTCGCGGCGGACGCCCACGATGACGCCGGTGAAGTGGTGTTTGTCCAGCACCTGTTTCAGCGCGTCCTTCTTCAAGGTCCCGCAGCACTCGACGCGGGTGGCCATGTTGTTGGGATAGGTGACGCCGCTCTTGAGGACCTCTTCGTTCCTGCCCACCACCAGTTGCAGTTTCCACTCTCTGCAAAGCCGGTCCCGGTACTCGATCATCGAGGCAATCTTGTAGCTGGTGTCCACGTGAACCAGGGGGAAAGGCACTCGTCCGAAGAATGCTTTGCGCGCCAGCCACAGCAGGGCGGTGGAGTCTTTGCCAATACTCCACAGCATGGCGAGGGGATCGAACTTGTTGAAAGCCTCGCGCAAAATGTAGATGCTCTGGCTTTCCAGCTTAGACAAATAGTCCATAGCCTAATTGTGGCGTGAGTCAGATTTGGAAGTCCACCTTTTTAGGCATGAACGAGTGGATGCCACACTCGACTTTGTTGAAGCCCGTCCAGCGGCCGGCGCGTTCGCTTTCGCCGTTGCCGGTCATCCGCGTGCAGGGCCAGCAGCCGATGGAACGAAAGCCCCTATCCTGCAGCGGGTTGTAAGGAATCCGATGTTTGCGGATATAGTCCCAGACACGGTCGCGGGACCAGTTCGCCAAGGGGTTCAACTTGACCATCTCACGACCGCTGGCTTCGTCGGAAACATAGACTTCGACTATGCCGGCATCGGCGCGGGTTTGGGATTGTTCCCGGCGCAGACCTGTGATCCAGCAGTCCAGGTCCAACAGCTTGTCCCGCAGCGGCAGGACCTTGCGAACCGTGCAGCAAAGGTCCGGATTGCGTTTCCATAGTTCAGCGCCATGAATGTCCGCCTGTTCCTCCACCGTAAGGTCCGGTTCCAAAGACTCGATTTTAATGGCAAAGAAAGCTTGCAGCCGGTTCCTGAGTTCGATCGTTTCAGCGAAGAGCAGCCCGGTATCCAGGGTGAATACCGGAAATTTAAAGTCATGAGCCCGGGCAAGGTGGATGCTGACCAGCCCGGCGCCCTGGAAACTGGTTCCAATCGCCGCTCGTGGTCCAAATCGTTCCCAGGCCCAGGCGAGGACGTTCTCCGCCGGCTCGCGGTCGAAGCGCTGGTTTAATGACTGGATTTCCGAAGCGTTGAGCATTGGCTTTGGCGCAAAACTATCCGTGAACCTGTTCTTGCCGGAGGGAAGCGCTCCGTCGCTTCCCCATCACGTTGATCAGGGCGCCGACGGAGCGGTGCCCTCCAGACTTTCACCCCGGTTCATGGCTCCAACGCGTGTCCGGATTTGGAGGTCTCAATCTTTGACCCGGGCTGCCGCCGCAGGCCCCGCGGCTTCCTGCCGGATGACCCGGTCGCAAAAATCCCCGAAACGCTCTCCAACGATGCGTTCCCGGACGAAACGCGTCAGCACGGCGCGAAGCTCGCTGACGAGCTCCTCGCCTTTGACGGAATCCTTATAGAGCCGATTCAGCCGCGTGCCGCTTTCGTTGCCGCCGAGATAAATCTGGTATTTGTTCGGGGCTTTGCCGACAAACGCGATTTCAGCCATGAACGGCCGCGCGCAACCATTCGGACATCCGGTCATCCGGGTGATGATGCCCTGTTCGCTCAATCCCAACTCATTCAGCAGAGCTTCGAGCCGGCTCAAAACGTCCGGCAGAAAGCGTTCGGATTCGGCAAGCGCCAGGCCGCAGGTGGGCAGGGCAGGGCAGGCCATCGAAGCCAGCCGCGTCCGGCTGAAGGGGTTGTCCACGGACACGCCGTGTTCCTTTAGAACCTGCCCGATGCCTTCGCGCTGTTCGGGTTTCACGTTCACGAGCAAAATGTTCTGGGACGGCGTGAGCCGGATTTCCGGTTGAAACTCCTCAATCACGCGGCGCAGGCCCGTCTTGAGCTGGTAACTGTCGAGGTCTTTGATGCGCCCATTCTCAACAAAGAGGCCCAGGAAAAAGCTCCCATTCACCTGCCGATGCCAGCCGAGCAGATCGCCTTGCCGGGTGAAACGAAAAGGCGCGGGGGGAACCAGCTTGATCTGTGTCCGCTCCTCGACCTCGCGGCGGAACCAGTCCACTCCGCGTTCCTCAAGCACGTATTTGAGACGCGCATGCTTCCGGTTGGTGCGATCGCCGAAATCGCGGTGAATTGTGACCACGGCCTTCGCCACTGCCTCGAGATGTTCCGGCGTGAAAAAGCCGATCTCGTCGGCCAGGCGCGGAAAAGTCTGCGCGTTGCCGTGCGACATCCCCATGCCGCCGCCGGCGAGTAAATTGTAACCCGCCAGCCTCCCGTTCTCCGCAATGGCGACGAAACCCAGATCGTGCGTGAAAATGTCGATGTCGTTCAACGGCGGAATGGCAAATGCCGTTTTGAACTTTCGCGGCAGATAACACTTCTGATAGAGCGGATCCACGAAGTTCCTGTTGCCCGGCTCGCCCAGGTCAAGCTCGGTGCCCTCCAGCCAGATCGAGTGGTAGGCGAGGGTCTGGGGTGTGAGCGCGCTCGAGATTCTCGCGGCCTCCGCCAGGATGCGATCTCCCAAGGGGCTCATCGACGGTGTGGGCGGGGCCATCACGTTGCGGTTTACATCGCCGCAAGCCGCAATCGTGGTCATCAATGCCTCGTTCAGGCTCTTAATGGTCTGACGCAAATTGGATTTGAGAATGCCGTGAAACTGAAAGTCCTGCCTCGTGGTGATCCGCAAGGTGTGGTTTCCATACCGGTCCGCCAACCCATCGCACGTCAAATACTGCGGCGCCGAGAGCACCCCGCCGGGAAACTTCGTGCGCACCATCATCATGAATTGCTTCGCGATCTTCCGCCTGTCCCGGTCGTCCTGCTGATACACGCCGTGAAACTTGAGAAACTCATAGTCATCGTCAGAAAATCTTTCGACAGCCGGATCTGCCAGGGTCCGGGCAATCGTGCCGGCCAACAGCGGATCAGCTTCTTTCAGCCCCTCATTACGAGTCAGTTTGACAGGCGTTTGATAAATCATAAGCGTGTTGCTAATATAACTCATGAATATCGTACATCTTGTCTCGCCAAAGTCAACTGGTTTCTTCACGGCCAACCTTTTCCCTGGCCAATGGCCTTGGAAAGTCACACTTTTGCCGCTCTGCGCGTTCATCGCATAGAGCGAGCGGACGGTCCGAGTTGGAACAGCATGAGGCAGCAGCCGGTCTATTACCCGGACGGCAATTCATAGCACGCTGGTGGCGCATCCCCAAAAGCGGCACGTGCTCGCCACGGCGGCCGAGGATTCGGCGAACATCCAGTCTCCGTCCTCCATGCTCGACCTTGGTTGCGGCTACGCCGCGCTGCGTGTTTCGTGGTTCACCTTCTGAATGAGGCGCAGGAAGAATCTCGTTGAATCCCGGCGGCGGTTGAGCCACATCATTTGTGAAATCAGATCCGAACGGCTAAGCTGATGGCCCAACATGGCATTTAAACACTTTTCAGCACAGGAGCAGGGGGTGCGGTTGTTGCGGCGTTCGCTCGAACGCGGGCGGCTGGCGCATGCCTATCTCTTCGCCGGCCATCAACTGGAGGATCTGGAAGCGCTGGCGCGCACCCTGGCCAAAACCTTGAACTGCCGGCAGCCGGTGCGCGGCGCCGGCCTGGCGCCGATCGATTGCTGCGATCAATGCTTGAGTTGCCGCAAGATCGACCACGGCAATCATGCGGACGTCCATTGGGTGCGGCCCGAATCCAGGTCGCGCGTGGTCACGATTGAACAGATGCGCGAGCTGATGCAGGAAATCAATCTCAAACCCACGGAAGCAGAATACAAGGTGGCGATCCTGGTGTCGGTGGACCGGCTGAACGTGCAGGCGGCCAACGCGTTTTTGAAGACCCTCGAAGAGCCGCCGCCGAAATCGGTCCTGATTCTTCTCACGACCGAGCCGCAGCGGATTCTCGAGACGATTTCATCCCGCTGTTTGAGGCTCAACTTTGCCGGGGAAGGACTCCGTCCGCTGACTGCGGATGAGAGGGAGTGGCTGCGCAAATTCAGCGAAATGGCGGCCACCGAGCAGAAGAGTCTGATGAACCGCTATCGGCTGCTGGATGTTTTGCTGCAACGTTTGGGCGGGATGAGGTCGGCCACGGAAAAGGATCTGACCGAACGTTCGCCGTTGCAGCGCTACGCGGACGCAGACCAGGAGTTGCGGGAAAAGTGGGAACAGGAATTGACGGCGGCCATTGAAGCGGAGTATCGGCGACAGCGTTCGGATCTAATGGTGCTTCTGGAGCGGTGGTTCCGCGATGTCTGGCTGCAAACGCTGGCAGCCAGGCCGGAGGACAGAGGCCGGAAGACAGAAGCCGGAAATCAGAAGTTAGAAGATAAAAGGAGGAAGGTGGATGGCGGGAATGAAGATCGAAGGATGAGTCTGGCAGACGGACTGTTGAGTTTTCCGGAGTTGACCGGAGCCAAACAGGTTGCGCAAAGGATTTCGTCGCAAGAAGCCATGAAGAATCTGGAAGTGATGGAGACGACGCAGCGACTGCTTTACACAAATGTCCAGGAAGCGTTGGCACTGGAAGTCGGGCTGCTGAAATTGCACCTGTAGAAAGGGAGAAGGGAGCATCTCACCAGCCAGTGAACAATGATGCTCGTCCAACTCCCGGGCCTGGTAAAAGCAACCCGCCGGTCCGGCTTGAGCCGCGGCAGCCCGTCCCTGTCTGCCCCGCGGATGGGGCGGAGGCGCCGTGTAAGCGGCTCTCCGGTCGGGATCTTTATGCCATTGCCTTTGGGATTTTCCTGGGTCTCTCGCTGATCAAATTCGGCAATCCGGTCATTCTCGATCAGGCGATTGCCCGACCGGCGACTCTTCAGGAAGCCTGGTTTCAACCGTGGCCGGGCGGCTGGAGTTATTGGTTTCTCGTGCCGCTGGCTTTGGTTGGTTTGGGACTGGGAGTCGCCGGCAAGGCGCAGAGGGGCGCGTCCAGGCCGTTGTGGCCGAGCCTTGGGACCATGAGCCGGATGGCGCCGTGGGGGGCACCGCTCCGTCGGCGCCCTGCCCAGGGAGATGGGGAGGCGACGGAGCGCTTCCCTCCAAGAAAGGGAGTTTCATGCCCGGTCACGCTTTGGCTCTGGATGTTGCCGGTCATCTGGTTCGGTTGGCAGCTCGTGTCCGCGAGGCAAACGGTTGATGGTCATCTTACGGCGATCACACTCGGGCAGTTTGGCGCCTGTCTGGTCTGCTATTTCTCCGGGGCCATGTTGTTCGGGACGCGGCGGTCCCTGCACTGGCTGTTGGTCGGCTTGCTGGCTGCTTTCGCGTTTTGCCTCGTCCGCGCAGTGAATCAGCGGTTGTTCGAGTTCCCTCAAGAGCGGCAACTTCTCCTGGAAGGTGAACGGGCGGGCTGGACGAATCTTGCACCCGACTTTGTCGCCCGATTAAAGCGGGACAAGGTGATTGTCACCACGAATGGAATGGACGTGGCGAACCCTTACATCATGGCCAAATACGCGAAAGGGCGTGTCCATGGGACACTGGTGTACCCCAACGCGCTGGCAGGCGCGGCGTTGCTGCTGTGGCCGGTTTCAATCGCCATCAGTTTCAGCAAGACACGCCATTTCAGAAAATTGACGCGCACCGTCATCATTGCGCTGACCTTGTCACTCGGCGGCGCAGGTTTCTTCTGGACGGGTTCAAAGCTTGCCTGGCTGATTGCGGTTGGGTTGCTGTGCCTCTGGTTGCTTTGCCTGAAATTGCCGCGGCGCTGGAAAACAGCGGGGCTGGCCGGGATCATCGTGGTGGGGGCGGTCGTTTTTCTGGTCCGGTTTCACAACTATTTCGCGGCCGGCGCCAGAAGCGCCGGGGCGCGGCTTGATTGCTGGTCGGCTGCGGTGCAGGTCGTGCGGCAGTTGCCCTGGACAGGGTCCGGTCCGGGCACCTTTCAAAGGCCTTATGCGGAACTGAAAACCCCGGAGGCGGAGATGGCGCGGCTGGCGCATAACGATTTCCTTGAGCAGTATTCGGATTCCGGAATTGTCGGCGGCACGAGTTATCTTGTCTGGATTGGGCTTGCGCTGGCGGTGGGTTGGCGTCGAGTGTGGCGATCTGATGATCCGGTTCCGCTGACTGTTTTTCTTGGGTTATTGGGCTGGTTTGTGCAGGGCTTGGGCGAGTTCGGCCTCTACATCCCGGGTCTGGCATGGCCGGCGTTCACCTTGCTGGGCTGGACTGCACACGCGCATCCGGACACTGCCGGCGGGATAGCGGCAGGCGTCGCGCCTGCCGTAGAGGGCGGCATCCTGCCGTCCGGGACTGCGCCCAACCCAGGCAGTGCATCGTCAGAACATCAGTGTGAAATTCCGCCGGGCGACACGCCTGGCTCTACATGATGCGAGACGCGTGCCGCTACGGAGCAGGGGGCCAACCCCGGCTCGATACGAAATCACATCGACAAATCGATCTCGGGTCGATAGCCTGCGGCGCAAATGAGAATCCTCTTCCTGAACGGGCCGAACCTGAACCTCCTCGGGCAACGTGAGCCGGGGGTTTATGGGAGAACGACTTTGTCTCAGATCGAAGCCAAAGTTCGAGAAAGAGCCAAGAAATGGGGAGCCGAAGTCGAATTCCGACAGTCCAACGTCGAAGGAGAACTGGTCGGCTGGATTCAGCAGGCAAAAGGCAAAGCCGATGTCATCGTGCTTAATGCCGCAGCTTACACCCACAGCAGCATAGCCATAAGGGATGCTATCGTTGCGGTCAGTATCCCGACGATTGAAATTCATCTCTCGAACATCCACGCCAGGGAAGAATTCCGCCAGCAATCAATGATCGCTGCGGTTTGCTGCGGCCAAATCGCCGGGTTCGGTGCCAACAGCTACGTTTTGGCTCTGGAAGCTTCAGTTAACGTTATCGACACGTCGAATCGCCGTGAAAACACCTGATTTCCACTCTGTTTCTTCGTTTTTTAACGCGGTATCCAACGGGAGCTTTTTAGGCCTTGACCTCGTTTTTGCTACCAGTTACCTTGCCCGGGAACTGAAATGTCGGAGGGAGCAGAGTCGAGCTTCGGCTGCTGCTCTTTTGCTTGTTTAAACAGCCATAAGAACCGCTTTTAACCGGACGCGCGAACGAAGCCTGTGGACCTCAAAGACATCAAGGCCATCATCGACCTGATGAAGAAAAACTCCGTTTCGGAGTTTGAGTTGGAGAAGCCGGACTTCAAGATCAGGCTGAGAAGAGGATCAAACGGTGGGGGCGCTCCAGGCTATGAAGAAGCGCCGACGACCGCTTACGCCCCTCCTGCCCCGGCTGTTCCAGTTCCGGCAGCCGCTCCCGCACCCGCATCTCCCGCGGCGACTTCGGAGCTCGAGATCAAATCGCCCATGATCGGAACGTTTTATCGTGCCCCCTCACCGGAGTCCGGTCCCTATGTCGAGGTGGGCAGCGAAGTCAACGCCGATACGGTCGTATGCATCATCGAAGCCATGAAGGTGATGAACGAGATCAAAGCAGAAAGCAAGGGCGTGATAACGCAAGTTCTGGTTGAGAACGCCAAGCCGGTCGAGTTCGGTCAACCGCTCTTCAACCTGCGGCCGGGTTGAGGCGCTTTGCCACCCGGCAACCTCTCCGCCTGCAATGAACTGCTTCTAGATCCGCATGTTTGAAAAAATTCTGGTAGCGAACCGCGGGGAAATTGCCGTCCGCATCATCCGGGCGTGCAAGGAACTGAACATCCGGACCGTGGCGGTCTATTCGGAAGCGGATGTCAATTCCATGCACGTTCAACTTGCGGACGAAGCCATCTGCATCGGCAAAGCTCCGGCCAGCGAAAGCTATCTTCGCATTGACCGCATCGTGAGCGCGGCGGAGGTGACGGATGTGGATGCGATCCACCCCGGTTACGGTTTTCTCGCTGAAAACGCGCACTTTGCCGACGTGTGCGAGAGCTGCAACATCCGCTTTATCGGGCCCAACTCGCGGGCCATGAATTCCCTGGCCGACAAAGCGGTCAGCCGCGCGCTCGCCAAGAAAGCCGGTGTCCCCACGCCGCCCGGCTCGGATGGAACCGCGGAGAACGAGCAGGACGCGCTCGCGGTAGCCAAGCGGATCGGTTATCCCGTCATGATCAAAGCGGTGGCCGGTGGCGGCGGCCGCGGCATGCGGGTTGCCCACAATGACATCTCCTTGTTGAAAGGGTATCACACGGCGCGGGGTGAAGCCGAGAAAGCGTTCGGCAATTCGGGCGTTTATATCGAGAAATTCATCGAGAACCCGCACCATATCGAGTTCCAGATTTTGGGCGACCACAAAGGACGCATCATCCACCTGGGCGAACGCGACTGCTCGATCCAGCGGCGGAACCAGAAAGTGGTCGAGGAAACCCCTTCGCCGTTGATACAACACAAATTCAAAAGACTGCGCGATAAAATGGGCAAGGCGGCTGTGAAATTGGCGGAGTTGGCCCATTACACCAACGCCGGCACGGTCGAGTTCATTGTCGATAACCAGGGCAATTATTACTTTCTGGAGATGAACAAGCGCATCCAGGTCGAGCACGCCATCACCGAAGAGGTGACGGGCATGGATCTCGTCCGCTATCAAATCATGATCGCCATGGGTGAACCGTTGCGCTGCTCGCAAGGCGACGTGCAGATCAAAGGCCACGCCATTGAATGCCGGATCAACGCCGAAGATCCCTTCGATGATTTCCGCCCGAGCCCGGGACGAATCGAGATGTATTACCAGCCTGGCGGCCGCGGAGTGCGGGTGGACACTCATGCCTACGCCGGTTACACGATTCCGTCAGCCTACGATTCCATGATCGGCAAACTGATCACTTTTGGGCGGGACCGCCGCGAAGCCATGGACAAGATGAGCCGGGCCTTGGGCGAATACATGATCACCGGCGTGAAAACGACGATTTCCTTCCAGCAGGCCATCCTCCAGGACCCTAATTTCCGGCGCGGCGTTTACTCGACGAGCTTCGTGGAACAATTGCTCAGCGGCGCGCGGCGGGAGTTGATCGAGGAAAAGATCTGAATTGACATGAACGCAAAGCAACTCGCCCTCGCCATCGGCGTCGCTTCCTCGAGCCTTGGAATTCAATCAGCCTGCGCGGACGCTGTCGCGCCAACGGCTCCCACCACGAATTCACTCGTGATCCACGCCGATCGCGGGACGGAAGCGATCAGCCGCAACATTTACGGCCAGTTCTCCGAGCACCTGGGCCGGTGCGTTTACGAAGGCATCTGGGTGGGCGAGAACAGTCCCATCCCCAACACCCGCGGCATCCGTAACGACGTCGTCGCCGCGCTCAAAAAAATCCACGTGCCCGTCGTGCGCTGGCCGGGCGGTTGTTTTGCCGACGAGTATCATTGGAAAGACGGCATCGGCCCGCCTGACAAACGGCCGGCCATGATCAACACCACCTGGGGCGGAGTCGTAGAGAACAATCATTTCGGCACCCATGAATTCCTCGATTTCTGCGAGCAGATCGGCGCCGCCCCCTACATCTGCGGAAATGTCGGCAGCGGCACGGTGCAGGAACTGATGGAATGGGTCGAATACATGACTTCCGGCGCCGATTCCCCCATGGCCAATCTCCGGCGGGCAAACGGCCGCGAGCAACCCTGGAAAATACCCTTTCTTGCGGTCGGGAATGAAAGCTGGGGTTGCGGCGGCAACATGACCGCGGAGTATTATGCCGATAATTTCAGCCGCTACAACACCTTCGCGAAAGATTATCCCGGCAACAAGCTCTGCCGGGTCGCCAGCGGCGGCATCGAGGACGACTACCACTGGACCGAAGTGTTGATGAAGCAGAACCGCGAGCGGATGAAGCACGGGGGCGACCGCATGGACGGCTATTCCCTCCATTATTACACCGTGCCCACCGGCAACTGGTCCCACAAAGGCTTCGCCACGGAATTCACCGAGGCCGACTGGCACACCACCCTCCGGCGCGCCCTCAGGATGGACGAATTGATCAACCGGCACGCCGCCATCATGGATCAATATGATCCGCAGAAGAGAATCGGATTGATCGTGGACGAATGGGGCGTGTGGCATGATGTCGAGCCCGGAACCAACCCGGGATTCCTCTACCAGCAGAATACCTTGTGCGATGCGCTGGCCGCAGGAGTGACGCTCAACCTGTTCAACCTGCATTGCGACCGGGTGAAAATGGCCAATATCGCCCAGATGATCAATGTGCTGCAGGCAATGATTCTGACGGACAAGGAGAACATGATCGTCACGCCCACCTATCACGTGTTTGAAATGTACGCCGTCCATCAGGATGCAACCTTGTTGCCCGGCGATCTCCAGGCGGCCGAGTATCAATTCGGTTCGGAAAAAATCCCCGCCGTGAGCGCCTCGGTATCCCGCGACAAGCAAGGCGCGATTCACGCCACCTTCTGCAACCTGAATCCTCACCATCCCGCGGACGTGGCTTGTGAATTGCAGGGGACGAAGGCGCGGAAGCTGTCCGGCCGGATCCTGACCGCGCCGGAGATGAACACGCATAACACGTTTGAAAAACCGGGTGCGGTGACACCTGCTGCCTTCTCCGCTTTCAAGGCAACGGCCAACGGGTTCAATGTCACCTTGCCTTCGAAGTCCGTGGTGCTGGTAACGGTGGAGTGATGAACCCGGGTGCCGCCTCGTCGCGGTAGGGACGCGGTGCTCCGCGTCCGGGCTTCGCCCAGCGTGGCCCTGCCCTCGTCGCGAAGCGCGGGCTGGGAGCCGCGCAAACCGGCTCGTCCTTCGCACTTCACACCTCGGACTGCAAATCCAGCCGCGTTCTGACGAACGCAGCCAGGCAGTGTCTTAATTTGAGAGGTAGGGATGCGCTGCTGCGCCTCCGGCCGCGACGCAGCGCGGCCCTGCTATTGCATTCAATCGGCGAAATTTCAAATCAGGCCACTACCTGCAGCTACGCCGCCTCGGCCTTCGGCTCAAGAAACGGCGGTATGGGACAATCGAGCGTGTCGGCAATGGCGCGCAGCAGTTCGGCTTCGGCTTCCTGAATCACGCCGTCGGCGGCGACGGTCTGGGCGCAGGCGTTGAGCACGTTCTTTTTGATTTGCGGCGCCGCCTGGCACAACCGGTTCAACGCGGCGTCCACTTGCGGGAGGTCGCACTGATCTCCCGCAACCAGGGCTAGTGCCGTCTGGGCCTGGGAACTCAAGCGCTGCGCGCCTTGTTGGAAGGCGGCCTCAACCTGCGCCGGGTCATCCGCGCCCACGCACGCCACTGCGGAGAGCAGCACGGCGCAGTCGGGCGCAAGCGGCCGGAGCGCGTAATACTGGATAACCGGCTTGCGCGCGCCCTTGAATTGCGGATCGAGGTGCCGCAACACGATCTTCTGCAGCACGTATTCGAACAGGTCAATTTCACCGTCGCATTCGATCAGTCGCTGGATCACTATGCTGAATTGCTGGTATTGCGCCGCTGAAAAGTGTCGCAACGCGGGCAGCGCCAGGTCAATGAGCGGCAGCTTGGCTCGCGTGGCGACCGATTCCACGTCGGGCAGCAGGCGTTCGGTCTCGCGGCGGATGGCGTCCGACGCGCATTCGGCCAGCAACTGCAACTGTTTCTTGCGCATTTCGGGTTCGGAACTCATCAGCAAACCATATATCAGCGCGGATGCACCGAGCGGATCGCGCGCCGCATTCTGCACGGCGGGGGGAAAGGCCTCGCGCAACTCGACCGCGTGCCGCAGGTGCGCGGTTGTGGGCGTGCCGAGGTTCGGCATCACGGCCTGCGCGGTGATGACCGGAGGGACGGTAGGGACGCGCTGCGCCGCGCCCAGGCCGGCCCAGGCGGGAAAAGGGAACGGAATCGGCGGCTGCTTCCTAAGCCCGGTAGGGACGCGCTGCTGCGCGTCCTTTTCAGTCGCCAGGTCGGATCCGCGTTCTTCGCCGGCGGACACCGTGGCGAAGTTGCCGTCCCAGGCAGGGTCGATGGCGCGAATGCGGTCCTCGAGTGGTGGATGCGTGGCCAGCAGCCCGAAAAGCGGTTCGGACACGCCGTTTCCAAAAAACATGTGCGAAGCTTCAGCCGCGTGTGCGGCTTCCAGTTTCGAGCCCCAGCTCAAACCGCCGATTTTCTTCAACGCGCCGCTGAGTCCAGCCGGGTTACGGGTGAATTGCACGGAAGAAGCATCGGCGAGGAATTCGCGCTGGCGGCTGACGGCGGCTTGAATCAGCCGTCCGAAAAACACGCCCACCCAGCCGACCAGCAGGAGCGCCAGACCGAGCAGCGGCAGCGCGTTGCGATCCCGGCTGCTGCGTCCGCCGCGCGTATACAGCAGAACCCGCCCGATCACCGCCAGACAGAGAATGCCGAAAAGGATGCCCATGAGCCGGATGTTGAGGCGCATGTCCCCGTTCAGGATATGGCTGAACTCGTGGCCGATGACCCCTTGCAGTTCGTCGCGGTTGAGCAGTTTCATGCAACCGCGCGTCACGGTCACCGCTGCGTCGCTTGTGGAATGGCCGGCAGCGAAAGCGTTGATGCCTTTTTCATTATCAAGCACGTAAACGCGCGGAACGGGCACGCCGGACGCGAGCGACATTTCCTCGACGACATTCAGGAGCTTGCGCTCGTCGGGGTCGGTGCTGTTCGAGTTCAAAAGGCGGCCGCCCAGCATTTCCGCGACGGCGCTGCCGCCCTGGGAAAGCTCCATCGTTTTGAACGCGCTGCCCATCGCGATGACCGCGAGCGTGCCGACCGCGACGCCGAAGAAGAGACCCGGGTTCCACAAAACGACGGAGGGCCGCTCGCTAAACTCGTATTGCCGCAGGCGGCTCGATCCCACGCCGGCGAAGATCAAGAACACCGCCAGATAAATCGTCGCGATGAGCAGCGCAACACCGGCAACAAAGTAAAGGACGAGCAGCTTCGTGTTGCGGCGCGCCTTTTCCTGTCGCTCAAAAAAGTCCATGGTGCAAAACCATTGAATCGTTGAAGCGTTAAATCGTTGCGCCGTTGAACCGTTACACCGTCAATCCTTTGAACGGGTTTGGCTTCTTCCGATTTAACGATTCAACGATTTAACGGTGTAACGCGCGCCGCCTAAAACTGAACTTTCGGCGCCTCTTTCTGCTCCGGTTTTTCGATCACGAACAGTTCGGCGGGGCCGAAGTTGAATGTGCCGGCGATCAGGTTCGACGGGAACACCTCGCGCTGGGTGTTGTAGGTCATCACGGAATCGTTGTAAGCCTGGCGCGCGAAGGAAACCTTGTTTTCCGTGGATGTCAGCTCTTCCATGAGCTGCGACATCGTCTGATTTGCCTTCAGGTCGGGATAAGCTTCGGCGACGGCAAACAGGCGGCCGAGCGTGCCGGTGAGCGCGGTTTCGGCGCTGGACAATTCCTTCATCGCGCTGGTGTCCCCGGGGTTGGCGGCGGCTTTGAGGCTGGCGGCGGAGGCGGCGTTGCGCGCGGCCGTGACGGCTTCGAGCGTGCCGCGCTCGTGTTTGATGTAGCCCTTCGCGGTCTCGACGAGGTTCGGAATCAGATCGTACCGCCGTTTGAGCTGCACATCGATCTGTGCATAGGCGTTCTTATACCGATTCCGCAGTGAAACCAGCCGGTTATACGCGCTGACGACGAACATCAGGACAAAAAACAGAACGACCAGAATCACCAGCAAAACAATCAGTCCGAGTCCCAGTCCCATCATAAATATCCTTTCTGTTAGGTTGATTAATTGCTAGGCCAAAAGAGGAACGGAGGCAATTACAAATTTCCATGGGCATTGGAGTGAAGCAGTTAGAGAGTTACGGAGTTGCGGAGTTACGGAGTTGCCAGAACTCTCAAACTCTCCAGTTTCTCAACTCGCAAACTCCTCAACTGCCACGCTCCCGGATTCGCATCACCTGACAAATCCCTGCTGCTTGAGCCAGTAAAGGCAGTCGCGCGTCCAGGGATGCAGTTTCGCCGCATCGGCGGGGTTAAACTCACGAACGCCCAGACCCATTCCGTGGCCGCCTTTCTGGTAAATATGCAGGTCGAAAGGCACGCCCGACCTGCGCAGCGCCTCGGCAAACTGCAGACTGTTCTCCACCGGAACGACATCGTCCTCAAAGGTGTGCCAGATGAAACAGGGCGGAGTGTCCTGCTTGATTTGAAGCTCACTTGAAAGTTCCCGCACCAATTCCGGCGACGGATTTGTCCCGAGCAGGTTGTTCTTTGAACCCTGGTGCGTGTATTTTCCCATCGTGATGAGCGCGTAACACAGGATCCCCAAATCCGGGCGAGAGCTCATACGTTCGGCCGGGTCGACTGCGTCGGGTTTGCCTGCGTCGAAATGCGTCAGCAGTGTCGAGGCAAGATGGCCGCCCGCCGAGGAGCCGATGATGCCGATCCGCCGCGCATCGAGCTTCCATCCCGTAGCGCGCGCGCGGACTACTCGAATCGCGCGAGCCGCGTCCTCCAACATGGCCGGGTGACGATAGCCGCCGGAACTCAGCCGGTATTTCAGGACGAAACCGGCGATGCCATGATCGTTCAGCCAGAGCGCATACGCCCTGCCTTCATGCTCGGCCAAATGAGCGTAACCGCCGCCCGGGCAAATCACCATGGCCGCGCTGGTAGCCTTCTCGGGACTCGGAAAGAATGGCGTGAGCGTCGGGATGTCTTTGGCCTCCCGACCCAGGGCCCCGGGCGCCCCCTCGGGCCACAGCGGAAAAGAGGTTGTCGGTTGTGCCTCTGTGAAGGCGATCCAGGCCGAAAAGGAAAGCGTGGCAAAACAAACTTTCACCGAGCAAAGGTTCATGATGCAAAGCATACTCACGGACCAGAAGGCAATGCAAACCGGCCTTTTTGACTCCGCAGGCATGATCTCCAGTCTGAAACTGAATCTGGTTTTATCGCCTTCGGGCTGGAAGGGGCGCAATCTCACACCGCCACCGGAATGCCGGATTCATCAGGCACGCGGCATTTCGACCGCCTGCCAGATCAATCCCGGCGTTTCAAGCGAACGCGGCACCCTGCCCTCGTGTGGTGTCGAGATACGCCGGCTGGAAGGGCAGGGCTCTTTCTTTGCAGCTAACGGCGGGAAAGAACTTGCACAGAAATAGTGCGACCGGTAGTTTCCTTTGCTCTTCGGTGCACCCATAGCTCAATTGGATAGAGCATCTGACTACGGATCAGAAGGTTTCAGGTTCAACTCCTGATGGGTGCGCCATTCATCTACAACGACTTACGTAAATATTAAGAATCCTCAAATTCCTATCTTGGACACTTCTTGGACGTTTTTGGGGTTCTGAAGGCCGTTTTTGGCTCCACTGCTCTGCCCCGGAAAAGGCTCGTCTGACTGGCTTATGGACGCCCAGATCTGCGAGGAAGGTTAGAATGATTATTTCCGGCGGCGGAGCGCCAGCAGACCGCCCAGCCCGCTCAGGGCGAACAATGCCAGCGTGGACGGTTCGGGCACAGGTCCGACGGTCAGATTCACCGTCAAAGCGGTGTTAAATCCGGATTCTTCGGACTGATATGTCCCAGGGTTGAAGTCAGAAAATTCAACCGGAATGAGCGCTGATTGCGTTCCAGGATTGTAGAGGAACTGCACACCAGGGCCTGTGTGAGGGAGTAACGGCGATAATAAACTAAAACTATCGTTCCCGCTACCCGGTGCGTTGTCGGTATAATACAGCGAGATGGGAGCGGATAGATCGCTCGCACCGTATTGGAAATAACTCCCATCAAGTGTGGGTATGGTTTGTGGTGTCCCGTTGCCTACATAAGAATCAGCATAAATTCCAGGGGCATCTATTGACACCGCTAGACTTGATTCACTGATCAGCAAGACTGCTCCCGGTGCTGTGGCCAAGCTGCCGGTAACACTCCAGGTGACCAGCGAGTTCCCGTCACCCGCATCGGATATGAAATAGTTCCAAGTGGATTGCGCCGTGGCCGTGGCCACCGCATCCACCAGGAAGAGCGCGCAGGCGTATTTAGCGAGGTTTGCTTTCATAGTTTTCATAGTGTGTGTTAGCTGCCTAACGTCCAGAGCGATTCGTTAGACCAGAAAAGCATTGTCATGTTCTTGCGAGCAAAAATATCAGCGCAAGGCCAAAGGAAAAGAGCAAATGGTCGCTCAGGCAGCTTGAGCAAACCAGTCATTTAGGTCTTCTGGGGAATATGCGGGCTAAGTCCCTTCAACTGATCACTTCGCAGGAGAAAAGTGCAGGATCGTCGCGGAAGCGGGCGCCACCTGAACCGTCAGGTTGCCGGAATTACCGCCTTCGATCTTTTTCCATTGGCCCGACCAGATTCCCTGCGGGTCGATGGACGCACCGCCCAGCATAACGCCCGTTTTGGCGGTCACATCCTGGTCCTTCTGCACCAGATCCATCCGTTGCCATGCTCCCGAGGCCGTGCTTTGGGGCAACTGGAGGAAAACCGACGCCGGTTGCGCTTTGTCGCCATAGCTCTTGTTGATCAGGGTCAGATCAATGGAGCCGTCGCGATCCTGATAAGCGTAAGCATTGAAATTAAACGTGGGCGCCGCTTGTATCTTCACTCCGAGTGGTCGTCCATGCGCGCCCTGGCTAAAGGCAAAATAGGCATAGCCTTGAGGCCGCATGGTGAATCCATGGCCATCCGCCTGATGCACAAACGCGGCGTAATTCGCGGCGCCAAACTCTCCATCCCGCCCCACCGATTCCCCCGTGTGATAATTCATGCCCAAAATGTGATGCGCCGCCCACCAATGGGTGCAATCCAGCGCCCATAAGGTGGACGCGTAGGTATCGCTCGAATCTCTGGCACCTCCATTGTAGCAGCTATTCAACTCATCGATCCGGTAAGGCACCCCTTGGGCGGCCAACTTCGCGCCGATGTCGGCATAGGCTTTTTCGTAATCGCGATGGATGCTATTGGAAAGAAAGCGGGATCGGGTCGCGGGTGGATCCTTTTCGCCCGCACGGCCGGAGCCCAGGAAATAATAGTGATCGCTCGCTATCGCCAGGTGTCCGCCATCAAACACGGATTTGGCCAAGTCCAGGGCATAGAAATTTTTTCCGGCGACACTCGGCCCGTCAAACATCGCGTTCGGCAAGGCTTTCAGAATGGCGTCATAGTGGGGTTTCCATTGCGTAAAAAAGGCCTCAAACGTCGGAAGATAAAAACTGGGCTCATTGCCGATGGAAAAACAATCGAGCACATCCGCATCGTGAGCCGCGATATAGCTGGCCAGGCGCGCCGAATCGGCTGGATCTCCATTTTTCAAGCGGAACGAATAAATCACCTTCACTCCGGCGGCCCGGGCGAAGTTAAAAAACACATCAATATCCTTTTCCTGCGGAACCAGGATGCGCGGATCATCCACTGCATTGGCACCGACGCGCAGGCTCTTGATGCCGAGAGTCTTGAAGGTATTGACTAGCGCCTGATCGTTGGGATCAAAATAGTATCGCCCATCCTTGGGCAGAAGCATTGACATCTCGTAGCTCAGGCCTAAAAAACGAGGCGGAAGATCAGCGCCGCTGCCATCGGCCGCCATGGTGACGGCCACCGGCTGAGTCTGAGCTGCGGCGAGACAGGGAATCAGTAGCGCCATGGCAAACAACCCGAGCGGGAATAGGAATTTTCCCACCCACGTGGAGAAAGAAAGGCAGTTCATAAGACCGATTTTAGATCAGGATGTTTCTGACGACAATCTTGATAACTTTAAGCTTGGGAAAATCCGCTTCTTTTTTCAACTTCTGTGATCAACGATGAGTCTCTGAAGGAGAATCTTCAGTTCCGAATCGTCGTATATTGGCAGAGTCACAGGCATCTTTTCTACAGCGAACGATCGCGCTTAGCGACCGCCGCCGCCGAGCAGGGTTGAGCGTGAAAGGTACGTCCAAATTGCCTCCTCGCACCGAGCGGAAGAGCATAGCGGCGGGTCGCTGGAGCGCACTTATTGGGCGTTGCGGTCATTTCTCTGGAGATTGTTTATGCCCGGTGAACGCCTCGATGCCCAGGATGGCGAGGCACGTAGTTTCCACATTTGCCACACCAAGCTTCTTGCCAGTCGCATCGTAATCAGTAATCCAGCCGCCTGAGTCGTCTTGGAGCGCCAGCAACTTGTCGAGCAAGCCTTGCGGTGGTTCGGCAGGCGGCGACAGGTGATTGGCGGCGAGCAGCGCAAGGCCGAGCTTGTATGTCGAATAGCGCCGGTCGTGCCGGGCGGCGGCATCGAGAAATCCTTTGCCGTCCCACATTCTCATGGCCGCTTCCCAGTGTTGGCGGGCTGCCTGCTGGTTCCTTTCCGCGATGCAGGTTAGCAACAGGAGGTCGGCATACTCATCCCAACCATCGAAAACCTGGCCGGTCGCCACCTCGGTGCGGATGACTTTGTTTCCGACACGACGCACGTCCTTCAGTTGATGCTGACGAAATGGCAAGGGCTCTTCCGCTTCTCCGAAGATTGCTTGAATCCTACCCGATTTATAAATGCCCTCGCGATGGATCGCAACCATGATGCTTTGGGCGATCTTAGGATGGCTGACAGCCAGCACCTTCGCGGCCAGATAATTATCATGAAATAACCAATAGACGTTCGCGCCACGATACTCGGGCAACAGACCCAAGTCGCCATCCAGAAGGTTCACCAAAAATGTTCGTCCTTTCTGAATCGCATCGGAAGGCCCAAAAGAGGTCCACCCGTTTGGCGCAAACATGAGTAAGACAATAATAACGGCGATCAAGGTGTGCTGCCTAATCATGGATGGGACGGGCCTATTCATCTCAGTTTTGGCGTCATTCCCGGTGGCAAGTCAGTGGCTGGTTTCTGTGGCCTTAACACGTCGGTCGAAAAATAGACTTCCACATGCGGTTCGCTGCCGTCTGGTCGAAACGTAACGAGCGCAGAGAAACCTTCGGGTCCAGCAACATCCAAACCACCCCACTGATACATACCATTTTGCAGGGCGGCAGAGTGCTGTGCCGCGCTAAATGGGCGCTTCCGATACTGACGGTCGCACTGGTCGTTGGCCAGCTTCGCGGCCAACTGCGCCGCTTCATTGGCAGAAAGGACTCGCCGTGCGGTTGCCGCTGGTGACTGGCCAGCACCGTGGGTCGGCGACCGAGAGCAACCCACGTCAGCGATGACCAAACCGGCAATTAATGCTGCCAAGACTTTCGATGTGGTGGTAGCCACGGGATGCCCAATACCGCCTAACGTATCAGCCACCCCGTACCTCTGGCACCAACCAGCCCGCTCTTCAAGGACAAAACTGCAGCGCCCGCAGGCACCGCAAAACTCGCAGTGACTTGGATTGAGGTCCAAATGGCCAAAGAACCGAAAAAATGACTTCAGGTTGGTCAGCTCCCGCTTCAGTGTCCTGGTGGCCTGATGACGCACTACAGCCGGGGCCGGTAGGCGTATTCGGCGTGCCCAGGAGCGCAGCCAAGTGCTTGACTTTCCCCGTTCGGCGTGGCCAGCATTGCAAGGTCAAAGCGATGGAACAGGTGGTCGCTCAGGCAACAACGGTTACCAGCTTCAGCAAAGCTAAGGTTGCCAAATCGCCCGCCAAAACTGCATCGGCAAAGATGGATCCAGGGAGTTGGTGATGTTGACCTTGCTGGCAAGGAGCGTGTTGGTGCTGATGGCCGTCCACGTAATCAGATTTGTCGAACGTTGAATGACATAAGGAACGCCAACTTGACCCTGGAGTTGAAAGACGACCTGGCTTGCGGCTGGCGGAATCGAAATTGCCAGAAACGTTGTTGGCGCCGGTGAGAGCACCAGCACGGTAGCCGAGTAAGGCGGGAAAGCGTAGCTGAAGTTTGTTCCGGCGCCGTAATAGTTTGTTTGAGCAACGTCCGGCGAGCCAATGCCGGTTTCCGCGGCATTATCCTGTGGAATTCCGTAAGAATAGACCGCGCCGCCTGAAGCCGGGGTAAAGCCAACCACCGCCACCTGTCCGGTGGCCGTGTTGCTGGGACTTTTATTGATGGTCAGAATCGTCAAGCTGCCATCCAGCCGTCGGGCCGCATAAGTCGAGAGCAGCGAATAGTCACTGGTTGCGGAAATCACCGTATCACCCGCCTGCACAAAATCCTGCATGAGTTTGGCCGTGTAATAAGGCGGATAAAAGTCGGTTCCTTCCAACACCCCGTAATCGCCATACAGACGCCAGCCATAGAGCGCGGAACTGTTGTTGCCGGTGGTGTTGGTGCTGCCGTTGCGCAGATTCCACCAGAAAAGGCCGTTGAACTCCGTCTGCATCAATTCGGCCAGACTGTCCGCCATGAACAGGCCGTTGACGAGACTCGTGGTTTGTTTGCCGGGGTTGGAGGAAACCGAATTGTTTTCGGTGCAGACCAATTCAATGTTGGTGCCGTTGGAACCAACATAATCGGTGATTTGCTGCCGCAGGTTCGCGGCGTCAGATGCCCATCCAGTCGAGGATTGCAGCAATCCCGCGTCGTCCTCGCCGCCCGGATTCTGCGCATAGCGGTGGTGGATGAGAAAGTCCGGCGTGACGCCCAGGCTGGTTAAAGTCGCCAGCAATACCGGCGTCCAACCGTAGTGCGTTTGTCCGGTGCGCGGGTTGACCACCGGATGGCTGGTGTTGTTGGCATAACTGTCCTCGCCGGGCGTGACCACGACCCCGATTTTGACCGTAGGATCAACCGCTTTTGTCAACGAGATGTAATCCCTGGCGCGCAGCGCATACGTGTAAGGATCATGGGGCACGGAGTTGTTGTCGGTTTCCCAGGAGCCGTAAACCTCGTTGCCAATCTCCCAATATTTTAAACCCAGCGGCGCCGACCGGGAGATGCGGAGGAAGTTCTTGCCATCATCTGTTCCCAGCGGAGCGGACGCACGCAATGAGGCCCAATATCCCGCCGTGTACCAATTGGTGCCGGTTGCATCCACGCCCAGAGACTGCGCGTTTGCCGTCGAGGCATTGACATACGCCACCCACGCCGCCGCTTCGTTCGTGAAGCCCGTGCCATAGTTCAACGTGATCATCGACTGCCCGTTCAGGTTGGTCATCACGTGAATGAAATTGGCCAGACTCGTTACCCACGTCCAAGTGTTGGTGTCCTGCCGGTTGTAAAGCCAGTGATAATCGTCGGAATTAGAGCCACCCGGGAACCGCAGCGCGCGCGTGCCCATGTTGGTCAGCTCAGTCAGCGTCTGCGGCGTATCGAAATCGCTGTCCCACTGGGCCGCATTCATACCGAACCAGCGCGCGTCAGCCGTCCGCATGGGCTGGCTGGCGTTGACCGTCAGATGCGTCATGGCCGGTGCCCCGGCACTGACCAGTTGAATATCATCCAGATAGAAAGTGGGCTCCGTCGAACCGACGGCGTCCTGGATGGCGAAACCGGTGAAGTTCGTCGTGTTCGCGACGCCGAGCGCCGACAAGGGAACCGTGTATTGCTGCCAGGTGTTGGCTAGCGGTGTGTTTAAATAATAGCGTGCACTCTGTGCGGTGTTCGCGCCACCCACGTCCAGGTTGCCATACATCTGGAGCTGTTGCCCGCCGCTGGAGCCGCCGTTGAGCCAGAAGCTGATGAAGGCATAAGCGGTATCCGTCATGTCCGTATGATACAACTGAATGCCGCCCCAGGCGCTGGTCACAGTCACGCTGATGGAATAGCTGCCGGAATGGATCGGTGAAGTATTGGCGAAATTCCGCGTGGCATTATAACTCCAGTCCTGCCAGCCGCCGGTCAGCGAATCGGCATAGATCGTCAAATTGCTCTGCGCCACGGACACTGCCGGCGCTGCCAGCGAGACCGCCAAAATGAATTTCGACACTTTTAGAACGATCCGAGGCAAGGTTTGATTTCGCGGTGTCATTACCGTCCATTCTAGCCCAAATTGCCCCTTATGCAAATAGGATCGAAGTCCGAGTAAGGTTGTCCGTGATCAGTGGCCGGTTGGACACCTCAGTCGAACCCGGAGGGGCCGCTGCGCTCAGTAGCTTGTCCGGAATTTTGCGGAGCATGGTTCTCGCCGTGGCCTGCTTTTCCCCGTTGAAGCAGTTGTTCGAGGGGAGGCGTCATGCCGCTTAACCCGGCTGGTGCAGGCAACGGCGGGCTTACGCTTCTCTGGTATGCCGGACGCACTTGGTCCGCCGTGCCTGAGCAGCATCGATCAGTAATAATCACACCAGGATACTGAAGGAGTTAAAAGCCACGTATTACGGCGTCAACTATGGGGCGGCGGAGTTGGGTTACCCGACCAACTGATGAAGACCTTCATGCTGTAATCCAATCACCGGCGAGCACGCCCAGCCGGATGCAATCGCTCATCCCAAAGAAAAACGGGCTTGGAATAAGCCCAAGCCCGTGTGCAATTCAAAGGTGCGATTACTGGCTTGCCGGGTTGAGCGAAGCCTTGTGCGTCGAAGAGTAATTAGCGCAGGTTGGCAACACGTTGATCGCATTGATTTTTCCGGAATACCCGCCCCAGGTTTGGCCTTTTGACAGCGGGCAATAAAGGTCCGCGCCGTTCATGCCGCGTCCGACATAGACGTTGAGGCTGGTCGAGGTGGGCGTGTCAGTGGCTTGTTTGCCGTTCTCCAATGCCCACTGCTGTTTAGCCGCGTCAATCTGACGAAGATTGTTGATGCAAGCGTTGGTTTGGGAGGTCTGGCGCGCCCGGACGAAGTTCGGAATCGCGATGGCCGCCAATAAACCAATGATCGCCACAACGATCATGATTTCCACGAGCGTAAAGCCCGATGTTCGGGAGGTTCTAATCTTCATACTAACTCTGCCTTTCTCTTTCTTGGGCGGCGTGAACACGGCAACAGGCAGATTTAATGATTTCGGTTATTGTTCACTGATTGCCCGCAGCCAACCGCGACTCTGATTGGAGCAAGACAGGTGCCGCGGGACCGGTTTCCAGACGCCGGATCGACCAGGGAGCCGCGGAGTGCCCCCACCCAGAAGGATTCAGCGGCTGGATGCTGCCAGGCCGCCCGGCATTCGTCTCCCTGGGCGGCAACCTGTGTATTGATCGTGGGCATCCACGTCTGATCGTGGGACATCCTCGTCCCGATATCGTCCGTTCCGATGACGCCGGCCACCGACGAGATGGCAACGCGCCTCGTTTGATTTTTGGCTATGGTGAAATCTGCAATTGACCTGGGGCTGGATAGTCTTGCGGCGATTCGTGAACCGGGGGCAACCTCTAATCGTGCGGAAATCGCGGCGTTCTATGATTGCACCCGTCAGCGATACTTCCATAAAACAAAATGAGCCAGCCTCACGGATGGCTCAATTGTTTCGCCAGATGCCTAGCTAGGATGCCCTCTACGCCTTTGCCATTCGTCGCCGCGAGTCGTAGGCCAGCAAACTGAGGGTGCCGAGGCCGAGCAGAGCGAGGGTGGAGGGTTCGGGGACGGTCAAGGCCAGCCCGCTCGGTTCGTCCAGCCCCGAGGCAAAGACCGTGCCTACGCCCGACGCGTTGAACTCCTCGATGGTGTCGGGGATGGCTGTTCGGAGAGCCGGAGTAATCTGCGAAGATGAAGTCAGGATCGCGAGTGTTGCGGACTCTGGACGCCGTGAGGCTTCTCGATGATGTTCGCACAGACACTTGGAGAGTTCATGAGCCGTAGACCGATGAAAAAGAGGCGATTTTCGACTTGAGTTTCCAATGCTGGAGGCGTAAAAGGAACCGTAATTCAGATCGTAATCTGAGTGAGGAAAACTGAATCCGCATTTTTCATGAAAACGAAACTTCACTCCCTGTTCGTCGTGCTGGCGTTGTTCGCTGGCGTTCATTCCGCGTTCGCGCAAGTCACGAATCTGGGCATCGCCCCGGCGGGCAGTCAATCTCTCATTTACTGGCCGGTGAGCACGACGAATTATGTGTTGCAGACCGTCACCAACCTCTCCTCGACCAAGTGGGTGACGGCGAGAACTGCGTTCGCGGTCAATACTGTGGTGGTGACGAACGCGGCACCCTCCGGTTTCTTTCGGCTGATGCAAACGACCACGCCTGCGGGCATGGCGTTGATTCCGGCGGGTTGGTTTACGATGGGAGATACGCTGGATGGCGAGAGCGATGCCATTCCCACGAACGTCTATGTGTCGGCGTTTGTCATGGACGTGAACTTGGTCACTTATGCGTTGTGGACGAACGTACATGCGTATGCCACGAGCCACGGCTATAATTTTGTGAATGCGGGTGCGGGCACGGGAACGAATTATCCGGTGGAGACGGTGGACTGGTATGACTGCGTGAAATGGAGCAATGCGCGTTCGCAGCAGGCGGATTTGACGCCGTGTTATTACACGGATGCGGCTTTTACCCAGGTATTCACCAATGGCGACAATGGCACCACGGTCTATCAGAATTTGACGGTTAACGGGTATCGGTTGCCGACGGAAGCGGAATGGGAGAAGGCCGCCCGCGGGGGAGGAATCGGGCTGCGGTTTCCGTGGGGCAATCTTATCCATACAAACCAGGCTCAATACACTGCCTGCACAAGCTGCTATAACTATGATTTGGGGCCGAACAACTTACCTTCAGGCCCCAGTCCGGTGGGCTCGTTTGATGTGAATGGATACGGGTTATACGACATGGCGGGGAATTTATATGAGTGGTGTTGGGATTGGTATGGAACGCCTTATGGCCAACCCACCACGACTAATCCAACGGGAGCGGCGACGGGGAGCTACCGTGTGTTGCGCGGCGGCTATTGGGACTACAGGGCCGACTATTTGCGCTGTGCCTATCGCACCTACAGCAATCCGTACTTCGCCGACTTCATCTTTGGCTTTCGGTGTGTGAGGGGGCTTTAGTTTTTGCTCTTTTACGCTTTAGCCCTCCGGGAATGAATTCGCCAGCGGCTACTGGCTGCTCTCCGACGCAAGACAATCAATTCCGACCGCCAGCTTGCGCGCCTTGGCTCGTGGGCCAGACACGGTGACGCACTCAATAAAAAAAGAAAAACAAAGAAAAGGGAACCGGAGCCAGAGGGGGGGCGAGCCGGGCCACCAACTTACTGCCGGACCCATTCGATCCTCAGCCGGAGCATGAGGCCATATTTTCTATATCTTCGGAGATTTCTTAAATCTTCATTGCAATAGCAAATATGGGCTTATGGGCAGCTTGAGCAAGCCGACAGTCGGTCAACGTTACACTCCCATTTTCAACTTCTGGGCCGGATCGGCGTGCAGGTTCCCACCCTCGGATACGTTGCGATTCACCGAGTTGCGTTTCATGGATTCACTCACTCAGCTTCTTGAAATCCGGGTCATTGCGCAGGCTATTGAAATCGCCTTCCGTTGACACGCGCGATTTGAGCGACGGCTTCAGTTCAAACGCCTTCTTCAGATCGGCGCTGGCTTTGGCCTTGTCGCCTTTCAATGAATATGCACAAGCCCGAGCATACCATGATTCTGCCCACTGCGGACGAAGTTCAATTGCCTTGTCCAGCGACTTGATCGCTTCGTCGTATTTTCCGAATTTGAGCAGGACGCCGCCGCGGTTGTTCCACGCTGCTTCATGCTTCGGATTCAACGTGATTGCCTTGTTGAATGCTTTCAACGCTTCTTCATCCCGATTCAGCGCTTCAAGCGCCTCTCCCCTGCCAACCCAAATGCCTGCTTCGTCAGGCTGGAGTTGAGTGAGTTTGTCGAACGCTTTAAGCGCTTCCTCCATCCGTCCCGATTCGGCTGCCGCCATCGCTTTTAGCAGCCAACGCTGTGGATCGTTTGGATTGAGTTCGATCAGCTTGTCACAAACCTTCAGCCCGTCATCTATGCGGTTTAACTCCATGCACATTCTGAACTGTTCGTTCAGCACGGTCTCGTTTTTCGGTTCGAGCATGGCGGCTTTGTCCAACTCCTGAAGCGCCTCGGCGAACTTTCGCGTCCGAGCCAGTTGTTGGGCCTCGGTGAGATACTGCTTCACTGAATTCGTCTTGGTATTCTCCGCCGGCACATTTTGACCCGGCGCGGCCATGCAGGCCAGCAAGCTGCAAACCATCATCAAGAATAGTGAGAGTCGCATAAGTGTTTTCATGGCGGAACTCTGCGGCCAGCCATCTCTGGTGGCAAATCGAAAAAACCGCATCCATCATCTACAAAATCAATGCCGAATCTGTTGTGGCCCGTCAGCCGCATACCCTCAAGCTGCCGTGTCGTTTGAGCGGCCCGCTCGTTCAACCTTTCACCAGTCCCAGGCTCACGCTTCCAAATTGAGACCAAGGGTTTTCCCAGTGGCGGCAAGGAACACCCTAGTCGCGGTCGGACTTGGTGAGATGTAATGTGCGAACAATCTCTGAACAAACAGTTGGCTGCACCGACGTGGCTTTGGGTTGGTCTTCGCGAATCATGGGACTGACAGGAATTCTCGAAGGAAACCGCTGTGTGTGTCTCAATCGTCAAAGACGCGAAAGGAAAGAAATAAAATGAAATGGACGCAGGAAATGAGGGGAAAACTATACTCCCGACTTGTGAAAGATTTTGGGCCTTACAATGTATGGGGGGCTAAAATCGAACCGAAAGGCAAGAAAATTCAATTCTACACAGTTCTGGCAGAATTGGCCATGCAATTCTCAAAGGAGGCCGGGCACATAATTCTTGCCAGTGTGGTGCAGGCACAGATCAATTGGGCAACAACTTCACAGAAGGAAATGAAAGATCAATCACGCATCCGCAATTTTGTTTTGAATAAGGCGGCTGCACTAGATGCAGGCTTTATTTCTGCATCCGAATTGCCGACCCGTATGACTTGTGAATTTGGGGAACCCTCTGTCTGAGGAATTCGACGAATCATTTGAGGAATAACATTCACATTAGGACACTACCGACGCGCTTTGATTCTTTGCGCACGATGCGGTATTCGCTCCTTTTCGTCGTCTGCAACTCGGCATAATTCGAGTGTGATCCGGTAGCAGGACACGGGGTGAACACCCCATAGACGGAGCAAGGATACTGACAGATGTTCAGTTCAGTTATGTTGAAGCAAGACGTTCAACACGATGGGCCGATTCCGGCTGGCAGCGAACCTCGACTCGCCAAGTCTGATCGCGTCAAATGTCTGGCAGCAATCGTCGCACGGCTGCGCGCCACGATTGAATTGACTGTGCCGCTCGGTTATGAGGATGAGACTGGATTCCATATCGGGGCAAAGCCTTTCCACACCGAGTCCAAGCAGTGCTTTCACTCTTGCGAACAGGACAAAGCTTTCAGGGATCGGGAGCGATACGTGAACTGGCGCGGCTATTGATCGGCAGGCCGATTGGCATAACGGGGTGTCAATTGTCTTAATCCGGGCGACGAGAGGCTTTATAGCGGGAATGCCCCCATCCCCAAGCCCGCCCCTCCATGGCCCTCGTCGCTCGGATTGTTTCGCTGGCCTGTCCAGAAGCGTCGAGCCATTCTTTCCACTTTGGGGCGGAATGGTTACGGGAAGGTCACCGTAGCGTTAAAAAACAAGTCGGATCGCCCTTCGGTCTTGATTGTTCGTTCCTTGGATGTATAAACGCAACTGAGAATAGAAGGACATAAGTTCGGCGTTCATGTAAACGGCGGTCGAAAAGTGCGGCGGGTGGCGGTCCAATAGTGCGGCACCTGGGGGCCAGTAAACTGGTTTGGGGGTGGGTGGTCAAGTTCGAGTGTTAGCTGGCGAGATAAAACGAGC
>Ga0181539_1000029_pt1 | contig 133829 bp, 108 predicted proteins | sample PEATcosm2014_Bin_46_FD_119767 | JGI IMG/M metagenome (GOLD analysis project Ga0181539, IMG submission 119767) | Peatland microbial communities from MTU Mesocosm Facility, Houghton, MI, USA - PEATcosm2014_Bin23_60_metaG | ecosystem: Environmental > Terrestrial > Soil > Wetlands > Peat | place...
CGTCGTTGGAGTCCGCGATCGGCCCGACTCGTTCCCGCCGGCCGTCCGCGTAACGGACCCACACGACGTCACAGCCGTTGGCGTTGATGTTCTCGATCTCGGGGTCGTCCAACAGCCGCTGCAGCCGGTCCAGGCGGAACAGAGCGTCGAAGGTCGCCCGGGCGAGGTCGTCCTCCTCGTCGCTCGACATGACCGGGGTCCCGACGGTGAGGGCCTCCCGGGCGCGGCGCTCCAACGCCTCAGCGATCAACTGTCGCCCGAGCGCCTGCTCGTCACCAGTCCCGAGTCCCGGCCGGCCGCCATCGTGCAAGGCACGCTCCTTCTCCGACAGGGCAGCCAGCACCTCAGACCGTAGGCCGGCTACGAGCGCGACATCACTCGTCACCGGGACACCTCCTCGGGCGCCGAGCCGTTGGTCGACCGGGCAGCCAGATCAGCTCGCCAGGCCCGCATCACCCTGATCCGCGACGGCGCGGCAGGCGGGGTCTCGACGCCCTCGAGCGTGTCGGTCCCCGTCTTGTCATCGCTCAGCTGGTCGGCCAGAGTCCTCGCGGCTCGTACGAGCGGCGAGACTCGGAGCTCTCGAGCCGAGGCCCGGAGTGATACCAGCGACGCCGCAGCGTCAGGGTCCCAGGGCAGCCGGGCCGCTACCTCGACGCCGAGCGCCTCGGCCACTTCTTGGTAGCGATAGGGGCCGTCGCCCACCAGCACCAGGCGCGGGTCTTGTCGGAGACCTGGGTAGGTCTCGAGAAAGCTCGCCAGCGCGTGCAGGTCGGCGAGGCGCGGTCGGGCCGCCAACACCACCTGATCGGCCGTCGAGAGCACAGGGTTCGGAGATGCACCGGCCAGCCGGCCGCAGTCAACGAGCACGTCGGCAGCCAGCTCACCGAGGCGGCCCAGAAGACCGGTGAGCATCCCGAGGGCGCTACGGGCCCGGTCCGCCGAGCCCGGCCCGGCCAGCACCGCCGTCCCGTCCGCCAGCTCGTGGCAGTGCTCCCACACGAGCTCGGGGTCACTGCCCCGCCGCGCTGCGGCAGCCAGGCTCACGAGGCCAGGCTCGGGTGGCCAGCCCGACGCGGCGGCGAGCGTCCCGCCTGCAGGGTCCAGCTCCGCCAGCAGCACCCGCCGGCTCGACGGCCACGTAGCGGCCAATGCCAATGCCAGGGTCGTCACCCCACACGAGCGGACCGCTCCAAGCGCCACGACGCTCACTGGAGCCTCACCTCACCCGGCACCAGAGCCGAGCTGGATAAGGCTCGCCTCGTTGGCAGCTGCGAGCGCCGCCACCTCGTCCGCGTCCCTCCTCGACACTTGGAGGGAGAACACAGTCGGGCTGTCCGATTCAACCGACGCCACGTCGACGGCCAGCACCGTGGCCGAAACCGGACTCCCGGTAACGGTGAGCGAGGACGACGACGGCGAGGTGACCGGCACGACCTGGACCCGGTCTCCGGGGGCGAGGTCTGGGGGGTACTGGCCGGCCTTCAACCCCACCGCCACCACGTCCGACCCGGACGCGACCGGAGCGGTCGAGCCCACCTCGGCGCGGGTCAAAAGCGAGCCGGCAACGAGCGGCACCGCCACCGGGGCGCCGACCACGCTCGCCTCTTCGACGGCCGGGACCACCTGCAGGCCGGTGCCGGTCGATACGCGCACCGTCTCCAGGTCGCTCGACGTGATCACCTGGCCCGCAGCGAGCGGCTCGGAGACAACCAGCACCTCCTCTCGGCTGCCGAGGTGCAGCGAGGCGTCGGCGAACGCCAGGGCACCGCCTATCACCAGCAGCACCCCGACCACCACGAGCGGGAGCTGGCGACGGCGAGCGGCCGGCCGAGCGCGCGCACCAGCGGGCCGGGCACCGCTTGGTGCCTTACTGCCGTTCGTCCGGGTTGGCGCGGTCGTACTCGTCATCGGTCGGGCCTTTGTCAGTTCCCGCCAGAGCTCGGCGTGTTGATCGCCTGAGACTCGGTCACCCGCACCGCCATCTGGGATGGCGGGCCGGGCTTAAGACCAAGGTTCCCGCCGCCCGGGGCGCCCACCGACGTCCAAGAAACGGACCAGTAGATGGTGGCGCTCACCTGGTAGCTACCCGCCTGGGTCCATGTGTAGGAGCAGTCGGTCGTCGCGTTCGGGCGCGATGGGTCGTAGGGGGTGCCCGGACCGTCACAGGTGACGGTGCTGCCGTCGCCCATGTCCCACACGACCTTGGTCGGTGTCGCCGTCGCCGTCGTGGTGACCGTCCCGGCGCTCGCCGTGGCGGTGAGTGTCTGCCAGGCGCCCGGCTCGATCCACAGCCAGGTGGCCACCCCGACCAGCTGCTCGGCCCCGGCCGGCGGGGCCATCTCGATCGTCGCTGACCCGAGCGGCAGCTGTTGGATGGTTTGGTCAGCCACCACCACCGGATCGACCTGAGCCGCGCCCGCAACGGGCTGCGCGTTTGTGACCCAGATCGGCGGCATCGGGTTGAGCACCCCGGGACCGGCGCAGGTCACGAAAACCCACTGGCCGGGCTGCGGACCCCCCACCCCGATCGCCTCGGTCGCGGACAGGCCGCCGTCTTTGTAGGTACAGCCGTAGGGTTGGTTGGGATCCGGCTTGCCCGGCGACGGATCACTCTCGGTTTGCTTGGCCCAACTCGAGCCCGCCGGCGGGGTCCAGTAGGTCCCTCCGGCCTGCACCGTGAGCTGTCCCCCGTTCGCCGTCGCCCCAGCCCAGTTGTACTGCCCGTCGGGGTCGCCCGCCCACGCCCGGCCCGGGCCGATCAGCACGCACATCGAGGCCACCACGACGGTGGCAGGGATCACGAGCCGGGCGCGCATGTCCCCTCCGTCACTGTCTGCTTGGACACCTTCCACGTCGAGCCCGACAGAACCAAGGTGGCGCGCACCCCGTCGTACTCCGGGGGCGTCACCGGCGGCACCGGCTTGCCGGTCGTCGCGTAGAGGAGCTCGGCCCTGCTGTAGGCGCAGTCGACCACAGTCGCCGTCGTGGCCGACAAGGCGGTGATCTTCGGATGCAACGTAGTCGTGCCTCGGCCAACCATCCCCGCTCTCTTGTCGGCGAAGAGGTTGGCCTTGACGTTCTGCAACTGGGGCTCGACCATCGTCGCCGCCAGCTCCGGGTCGCTCGGGTTCGCGTCGGCCAATGCGTGCTCGAACGCCGCCCATCCAGCTCGGTAGGCGTTGAGCACCGCAACAGACGTTGGAGCGAGGGTCGTGGAGGATACCGGGAGACTCGTCGTCGTTGTGGACTTGGCTCGCGTCGTCGTTGGGTGCGATGCGTCGAGGGCACCGCTTCCACCGCAAGACGCCATCACCACTCCGGCCGCGACCCCGCACGCGACCAACACCGCGCGCCGTCGCCACGGCGGCGCCTGTCGAGCTCGCCTTCGACGGTCCATCTGCCGCCGGGCGGCTCTGTCCGGTGCTGGTTTCACGGTGCTTCCCCCCTTCACTGCCTGGCCCCGGTGGCGGCCCGGGCGCTCTCCTACGCCCTTACAGGATCTCCTCTGATCGAACGCTTCGTGTTCGGGAGCTTGCGGGAGACGCGCACCACTGCGGCGGCGCGTTGCGGTGATCCTTGACTCGTCCCGAACCTGGCGACGCCCCGCATCGTCGACTCCCCCCCGAGAGACACCTCGAAGCCGTGAGGGTAGGTCGCCGACACGGTCGCGTCCATCGGTAAAGGGGTGTCGTTACTACTAGTAATGTTGATGCCAGTGGCAGTGTCAATACCAGGTCCAGCCGTATGAGCGAGAACGTGCGGACGACAGTGTCCGACGCCGTGACCTCCAGGCGAGCCGAGCTGGCGACGTTTCTTCGGATCCGCCGTGCCGAACTCAAGCCCGAGGACGTTGGGCTGCGTGTCCCGCCAGGGCGGCGCAACACGCCGGGACTGCGCCGGGAAGAGGTAGCCCAGGTCTCGGGCGTAGGGGTGACCTGGTACACGTGGCTCGAACAGGGCAGGTCGATCACCGCCAGCGCCCACGTCATCGACGCGTTAGCCCGTGCCTTCCGCCTCGACCGAGAGAACCATTGCCATCTTCGCCACCTCGCCGGTCTTCCCACTCCGGAGCCCGACCAGATGCCCGAAGGCGCCACCCCCGAGCTCAACCGGTTGCTCGCCGCCTTGGTGCCTGCACCGGCCTGCCTCCTCGGCCAGAGGTTCGACTTTGTGGCATGGAACGAAACTTTCGCGGCACTGTGGGACCCAGGCGGCCTTCCCGAGGGTCGCCGCAACCTCATGTGGCTGGCTTTCGCCGACCCCATTCATCGACGGAGGTGGGTCGACTGGGAGGGCCGAAGTCGCGTCCTGTTCGCGCAGTTCCGAGCCGCCGCCGGGCGGCACGCCGGAGACGCCCAGTTCAACGAACTCATCGACGCGCTTCGTGCAGCCAGTCCAGAGTTCCGAGCGTTGTGGCGTCACTACTTGGTGAAACAGTCCATCACTGGCCCCATCGCCGTCCGCCACCCGACCGCAGGGATCATCAAGCTCGACGTCATCGAGCTACGTGCCAGCGCGCATCCGTCACTCACCCTGGTCGTCCAGATTCCCGTAAGACCTGTGGATCGAAAGAAACTCGCCGCTTTTCTTTGAACCATCGAGGTTCAGGAGAGCTGTCGCTTCGATCAGACTGGGACCCTACACATCCGTGATCGTTGGTTCCGTACCAATCGCCCGGACCCTCGCGGCGAGATCACCGGCCACCTCGGCTTTGATCCTCATCTTGACCATGACCTCTGCAAATGACGAGTCACCATTGTCAACGCTGACTCCCAATGCCGTTAGCAGCGAGTAGAGAGCATCCCGTTTCTCGTCGTCCGACAGGCTGGTTCGCAGGGAGAACGCAAACTGTTTCTCGTTCGTCGTCGGACCTGTTGAGGTAGCTGTGCTCCAGCCACTAGGCAGTCCCACTACAGATGATCCGCGAGTGGCGGCGGCAAGAGTTCCCGCTGCCTTTTCTGAGCCTTCTCTGGCTTCTAGGTCCGCTTCCGGGCACGGTTGGCCAGGGTGTTCCGAGCCACCGCACTCTGGACAAACTCCAGGCGGAACGGGTTTGGCGAGCCTAAGACCTGACTGGCCCACGCCGATCTCCCCGGGGCTGCCAACGGGCCGCTCCGTCCCGTCGGCACCCACAAGGAGCAGCGCCCCGTCCTCGATCGCTTCGAAGATGGCTCGCTGCAAGTCGGCGTCACCCCTGGGTAGCAGCGGCATTCGAGGAGAGTTCCAGAACAGGTCTCGAACCTCATCGAGGGGACGACCATAGTCGTCGTCTCGTAAGTTGTGTACCAGTGCACGACCGCTCAGCGTGCCTTCATCAAAGGCCTTCTCCGCCTCCACCAGCTTCTTCCAGACGATGGTGCCGTCGAGGGAGGTCTGGTTCTCCTCCTCGAGTGTGATGATGCGATCCACGCGAGGGTCGCCCGCCGCTTCGTCGCCAAGGTCGAGGTAAACGATGTGCTGGTAGCCGCGTTTCACTGCGGTCTCGAGGTTCCTACGCGCCCTCGACTTCTCGTCCCGCGCCTTCTCCCGCAACTCCTCGTCTGACTTCACCTGATCCAGCTCGGATACTCGGTCCCACGCCAAGTACGCCAGAGCTTGCCCCCGCGCCAGCCCGCGCTTCTGGGTGTTGACGACAACGAATACCGCTGAAGATGCCCACTGCACTGGCAACCTGGCCGGACCGATTCCCATTGCCGCCCGGATGGCATCCCGGGTGTCCCTGTCGATCCCGTTCAGGAGCGAAAACTGGCGAGAGTCTAAGAGAACAAGGCGGGTGGTGCGCGCATTGTCAACCCCCGACGTAGCCAGGACCTCCTGAGGGGTCCGGGTCAGGTCCGCTTCGACAGAAACCTTGGCCTTGAACGGCCCGGTGGTCAGCAGGCGCTCGGCCGTGCTGGAAACCTCAGCATCGCGCTCCTCGTCGGAAATCGTGCCCCGAGACGCCCTAAAGAGCATGTTGAGGGTTTGTCTCGTCGACATAAAGAGGCGAGGAAGCTGCCCTCCCTTGCCTCCGATCTCTTCGAGTGAGGCAAGACCGCCGCCGTCGACATCCTTGAGTTCGGCGAGCACCGCATCCGCATCCGCTAGACCGAACCCCTTCTCCGGAACGAACATGGCCGACTTAACCTCGGGCTCGGTGGCGCCCTGCCTTCCACCACTGCGCGAACCGACGACACTGCACAAGAAGAGGCAAGTGGCACCTCGCTCTGCTGGGCGCGGATTCAAGTCGACGTACAGAACCCCTGCGCGCGCCTCGTCGAGAATGCGAGCGGAGCCGGACTTGTCGTCGATACCCACAATGTCTGCAGATGCGAGACTGCGATAGTTGGCCTGGGTGCGCGTATCGCTGATCAGGCCTGACCCAATGATGGCTTCCCTGACCGCTGTCTCGGACAAAGGCAGATCTCCAGGACCAATCAGAAGTGGGGTCCATTCGCCAGCTTCGGCACGCTTGGCAAGCGTGAACACCGTTGCGCCAAAGATGCGAATAGTCGACCGCACCCTCTGGTAACCGGCTAACTTCGCCCATTCCTGTTCAGCAAGGTGAATGAGCTGGGGGTGGAAGGGATAGCAACGAGCTACCTCGCCCCTCCAGTCCCGGACCCACGGAGGAGCACCCAACAAGTCGAAGACCTTCGTCTTCCATGCGCCAGTCATGGCGTTCTTGAAAAGGTCAGTTGTGGCAACAAGCAGCTCAGCCGGGGGAGCGAGACCGAAGAGACGACGACGCAAGATGGCCGAGAAGTCGGTGTTGTCGTTGATAGTGGCTGGCCTGCCGTTGCGGACTAGCAGGGAATCCAGTTCTGACCGACGGGCCTGGCCAGCCTCGTCGAGGGACATGGTGTCCTTATCAGACGCGATCATAACGACGACCATCGCCACGTGAGGAACGTCGTTGACAGAGTCCAGCAGCGACCTGAGGAACGCCATGTCCTGGACGGCGAGGTCGTGATGCTGACTGTCGGACAACTGTCTGATGTAGTCCATGATCTCGTCGACCAGGATCAAGACGGGGCGATCCACGGCCTTGAGTGCCTCAATGATCTTGGACTTGTCGGCGTGGTACGGCTGGTAGCGGTCGTAGAGCGTGCGGTCCGCCGAAAACAGTCGCCAAAGGAAGCGCTCGTAGAGGCTGATTGCCGGACCGTCGTGGTCATAGACGCCCTGGCCAGCCGTCATGTTGTCGCAAGCGAGTATGACAACTTGTGGTTTGCCGAGATCATTTGGCAGCGAGTGGCCGATCATCTTCCCCGCTTCAGCGAGTGCCATCGAGCCCACGTCAGTGATAGAGAAGGCTTCCGGGTGTGCTGCAAGGTGAAACAGCCCAATCAACCCGTGCGACTTACCACCACCGAGCGCTTGGTCGAGCCGCAAGAGCGCGGGAGCTGCGGCGTACTGGTCGCCGCCACCTATCCTGACCGCGACTTTCGCGATGAGTTCAATGAACTGAGGAGACGGATGGGTGATGTCCCCGTAATAAGTGGCATCTGCATAGCGGGGCCTGCTCTTGCCTGTCCCGTACGCAGCTTGGAACAGCGACATCTGAACATCGTCAATCGACCCGGTCGAATCCAGTACCTCTTGCCGAAGAGGAAGTGCCTGCCACCAGGGGGTCACCCTCTGACTCGCTGCCGAGCTCATTCCGCAATGCCCTCCGGATCCAATTCAAACACATCGAATAGTGACCGCTGTCTCTTCTCAGCCTCGGCGCGTGCAGTGGCGGTCGCGACCTGTCGGACCGCGGAGGTGACGCCGCTCCTGCTCCTTACTAACCCCGTCCAGGCCATGGCGTCCGGATCCGTCTCCGGCAGCTTGGTCGACAGGAACTTCATCGCAGCCCACAGGTAAGGGTCGTCCGAACCTCGACCCGACGCGGTCAGGATCTCTCCGACGGCGTCCAACCCGTCGGTCCAGGCCTTAGCCATGGCTAGAGCAACGTCGACGACCGCGCTCGACTCGTCTATCGCCTTGGCATGGTCGCGGGCGGGACACAGACGCACCCCCTTCCCAGAATCGATCAGAATGCCCTTTAGGCGCTCCAAGTCCAAATCGGAGGCCAGAGCCTGCCAGCGGGCCTCCGACTTCGGAGCGATATCACGTCCATACAACCGAACCCACGACAGCGCGAAACGAGTTCGAGGGTCGAAGGTCTCCAAAGGCAGGTGGTCAATCTCTATTGCAGCAGCTTCCTCTACGGCTCGCCTGGCGACCAGCAGGTACCGGTCCGGTTCAACAGGCCTTCCGAGATTGTCAAGCACTACCTCATAGTGACCTACGACTTCCATAGCGGGACCGGCGGAGGCCATCAACTGATCGGTTGGTGCGAGTCCAGTTGCCTCCCAAAAAGGTATGCGAGCCTTTACCTCAGAGCGCACCCTGGCTTCCACCTGACTCGCTCGCCCTTGGGGTCTCGCGGTCGGCGCGGGCCGGCATGACATCGTGAGCGTCGTGACAATGTTGGAAAACCCGACCTTGCCGCCCTTCTCCGTCTTGGCAGGCCATGAACCCGTGAGCACCAGGCCGCCTCGAGTGATCGCCGTCAGCAAGCGGTGCCAGACTTCTGGCTCGCCGTGTCCGAAGACAATGGTCACGACACCGTCGGGATCCACAACACGACATGCTTCTGCCAAAGCCTCAGCAATCAAATCGTCGTACCGTTGACGAGTCCGAAAATCGTGATTAGAGCTTCCGCCCTTCTTCACGATGATCTCGTCTGACTTCTCTTGCAGCCCATTCGGGTCGGCCGTAAACGACAGTTCGGGATCGGCGGTGCTCATCGCACGCTTCAACCAAACGTAGAAAAGGTCGGAGGCATCCGCGTAGTCGATCATTGCGTCGTAGGGCGGATCGGTAATCACAGCGCTGAACTGCCGATCCCGAAAAGGAAGTGCAAGAGCGCTTCCCCGGCTGATGTCTGCAGCCCTGCCCCTAATCCCCATCACGTGGCGTCGGAGAGAGGACAGTGTGCTCGACGACAGCGACTCCCACGTGCCAGGTCCGTCTTTGAGACCAGCCTCAAAATAGTCATACGAAAACGCCAGGCTTGATTCAGTCGCGAAAACATCTGTGACTCCACTTCGACTCGGCTGAAGCGATACCCCACGCGTCGATCGACGCAGCTTGCGCGCCAAGGCTGCACTGGCATAACCGCATAAGGCCTTTGCATATTCAACCGAGATACCTGCATTGCGTAGCTCACTGCCGATGTCCGAGATGACCCGTGCCAACCTGATAAACGCCAGGGTTTGACGGGCGTTGCACATGTCTCCGTAGGTACGCGCACCGTACACCGTCGCCTGAACCGTCCAGGTATTGCCGTCCGGGATACACTCGCCTGGCACTGCAGTACATCCGTTTGGAAACCCGGGCTCAAGTGGCAGTGCCGACTCTGCCAGCTTGATCGCTTCGCGTTCTAGGTCGGTAACTGGCCGATATGATTTGCCGAACTGTTGGTCCAGGTCGGCCGCCAAGAGAACAGCATCACGACCGAGCCCCTCTTGAGCAAGGCGCGTGTGCACGTCCTTTGCGTGCACATGCTCGCAGAAAGGACATACGGCCACCTTACCGCCAGACGAGTAGCGGCTCTTCCCCGCCAGCACTCTCGTCGGCTGCGTTGTAGGGGGTCCTTCATGGATGCGGATGGTCCAGCTACCGTCATTACGGTCAGTCTCGATCGAGTAGCTCTGGCCGGGATCCTTCCTGTCGGAGTCCGGCGGACGGAGGACCAACGAACCCGTCAGGGGAAATCGACGACCGCAATTCTGACAAGGTAGCGTTACCGCCCACAAATAGCCCCATGGCTGTTTCCCGCCGACCTCTGGGTAGAAGTCCCTCATCGTTGAGTTGTAGCGATCGGACACCTCGACGAACAGGCACTCCACATCCGCGAGCAACCGTTCGTCCCCGAGCAGGGTCGGGGCCGTCCCGAAGGGCAGCGGCGGCTCAGCGGTCCACTGGCGAAACGGGAAATCTGCCAGAAGACGCCCAGCTAAGGTCGCAACAGGGGAATAGTCGACGCCGTAGGAAGCCATCTCGTATCTCGCTGCCTCCAAAGGAATCATGGCTCGACCCGAAAAGAGATCCAGCGACGAAGCCCCATTGGGGTAGCACCGATTAATCTCGGCGATAACCTCGCTTTGCACGCTATTGGTTCCCTGCAGGGCACGCTTTACCAGGTCTTGAAGCCGGTGTTGCTCAACCTCCTCGTCGGGCCATGGGAGAATGCTCGTGAGAACAGCTGCCCGCGCTTGAGCCAAGGGTCGCTTCGCAAACCAGGGGAAGAGATTTGACTCACTATTGCCGCTGCCCCAACCTTCGTGAGACGCCTCGCTCACCTCTTGGCATGGAAACCATCGCTCAATCATGCGGGTCATAGTGGTCCCGTCTCGTTTTTGGCCGCTTTTAGGGCCGAACCGGGCAGGGTGAAGAAGGCGTCTTGCTTCAGAAGCCCCTCGAAGGTAGTCACAGGGTCTCTGAAATACCCAAACATGGACCCGTCACCTTCGGAACACTGGTCGATGACGTAGAGCCAGTAGTCACCCCGTTGCTGTGCCGCTATGAGAATCTCGTTGCCGGTCAGGCGTACGCCTTGACTTGCAGCGGACCCCCAAACGCCCTTCACCTCTACGCATCGCTGTTCCCTGCCACGGGTGGCATAGAGGTCGTAACCGAGTTCCTCTGTATGAACGTCGGAGACCCGAAAGCCCTCTGCCGTGAGAACGTCGTGAACCTTTCTCATTGATATGGTTTCACTGTCCTTCTCCGTCGGGTTCGGAGGGACACCAGTCGCCTTGACCGACACGGCACTGGCCACGTGCACGTCCGTGATGGTGACGTTGGCCATCCGACCGAGTTCGTCGATGCGCTGGGTCACCATCCTGGTCAGCTCGTTCCGCACGCGGACACGCTCAGCACGCTCGGTGATGTCGCCACTGATTCGGTTGGGAAGGTCGCGAAGCTCCTTGCCTGCATTGACCAGCCAGGCCCGCATGGTGTCCTGGCGAGTCTTCTGCTCGGCTGCAGCCAGCTGTTCGGCGCGAGCCTCGGCATCCAGCCTGTGGGCAGGGTGGATCGGGCCAGAGAAGCCTTCCTCGGGAACCAGGTTCGCCAGTGACTCCCACGAGACTCCCCGGGCTCCTGAAGCGTCCACTCTCACCAGGGTTGCCCAGGGCGCTGTGTGCTTACCGTCCGCCTCCACCAGCTTTCCCTCAAAGGCGAACAGGGCGTAATCCGTCACGGCGTTGGGATCGGTCACCGCACCCCCGCGATAAAGGTCCGGCCCAAGAGCCTCTTGCGCGAATGCGACAAGGTCTCTGAACGCTGGCTCACCGGGGCCTAGTGGGATGACATTGGTGAGAGTAGCCCCTGCTGTCTGGGCCTCCGTGAGCGCCTTTCCGCTTGAGGCGATTAGGGCCTGCTTACCCCTGCCAAGGGACCCCGGTAGGACACCGTTAGGATTGATGAGACGGAAGATCCCCTCTCCGGCGGCCGTCCTGTTCACCGACAGAACGTCCGCGTCAGAGATCCTTTGGAGGTACGCCTCGACGATGGCGGGGTTGATCCTCTTGAGTGTGTCGGAGTTCAGACGTTGGATTGCCGCAGCGACATCAACGGTCGATGCCAAGGCTGCGTCTTCTCGCCGAGCCTGCTGCGCCCGAACCTTGAGTTTGGCAACTGTTACGGCCTCCACCGCAGAAAGGGCCGCCGCCTTCTTGGCGTCGTCGTCCCCGTACGTATCGGCCAGAAGGCCCGTGAGTCTCTCCTCCTCCAATCCGGCGAGTTCGGCGACCAGCGACAAGCAGTCGAACATCTGTCCCGACAATTCATTGGCAGCTCTGACGAAGTTGTCCAGAAGGACGTTGAGCACTTCACCTTCGCGGGTGCCTTGCGCAATGAGGTTGTAAAGCTCGACGTCACGTGCCTGGCCCACTCGGTGGATGCGCCCCATGCGCTGCTCCAACCGGACAAGACTCCATGGAATGTCGTAGTTGACGAGTACGTGTGCTGCTTGCAGGTCGATGCCTTCGTTCCCTGCGTCTGTAGAGACGATGATCTGGAAGGCGCCCGCCATGAAGTCGGCTCGAACGTGATCTCTCGCAGCGGGGAGGTCGCTGCCCGAATACCGGCGGGCGGTGAAGCCGTCTTCCTCCAGACGCCGCACTATCCAGTTGGCGGAGTCGGTGTACTCGGTGAATATTACCGCCTGCTCACCATTTTCGGGACGAATGTTGTTCGCCGCGAAGCACTGCTTGATGAGGGGCTCCCACTTCGAGACCGGCATGGAGCCACTCGCGAGCAACGGCTCAAGCTGAGCCAAGAGGGCATCGATCGCCTTCTTTTCAGCTCGTGCCGATTTCGAGCCTTCGGTGATGACCCGAGCCTCGTCCTGAGCGCCTTGGTCCTCGTCGTCGGGGTCAACACGATGGGCAGCCTCGACCGGGGACTCTGTGCCCATGAGGTCTCGACGTCGATTGAGCGTCTTCGCCAGCGCGTAGAGGGTGGAGGCTGCACGCTTGCCGTAAACCATCTTGGCTAGGGGCACCGCCGGCGCTGGGAAGTACTCGTCAACTAGCTCGATCGCATCTCGGTAGTACGGATACTCGACGGAATTCAGGGGTACGGGCTCATTGTGGGCCGTGCGGCCCTTGAAGAGTCTCGTCGTCCCGTCGTAGTCCACGAGATCCTCCTTCATGCGCCGAAGGAAGTGGACGGGGCCAGGCTTGATCTGGTGGAAGTTGGCCCTGGCGTCGGAGCCGGGGTCCGGGAACACGTCGGGATCCACTAGGTGCAGGAGATGGCGGAACAGGTACTCGGACCCACGATGCGGGGTCGCCGTCATCAGGAGCACCCGAGGAGTGTTCAGTGCAAGGAGGCGCCCAACTCGATGGAAGGACTCCGCCGTCGGTGTCATCCTGTGAGCTTCGTCGAACACCACGACGTCCCATCCTGCCCGGTCCGTCCGAATTGCCTCTTGGAGGTTGGGGTTCACGGCTGCCAGTTCCAATGAGACGATCCACATGTCATGTGGATCGGCGAGACCATGCTGCTGAATCGTGTCGTTGGTGATGCGACGCAACTCGCCGCCAAAGAAGCGAGAGAAATCTTGCTGCCACTTGGTCACCAAGCCAGCGGGGCATACGACAAGCGCACGGGTTACCAGGCCGAGCTTCTGCATCTCTCGGAGATACAACCCAGCCATGATGGTCTTGCCAGTACCGGGCTCGTCGGCAAGAAGGAACCGGAGCCGGGGCTGCGTGAGCATCGCACCGTAAACGGCGTTGGATTGGTGAGCATACGGTCGGAGAGGAACCGAAGCCAGAAGCGTGGCGTTGGCGTTGGCTCCGGCCGCAGCCATCCATTGCGTCCAGAGACCTGCGAGGACCCGGGAGGAATCGGCGCCACCGTCGTTGACCAGCACAGTGGTCCGTTCAGCTTCCGACTCCGAAAGGTCGACCCTGAAGATCACGCCGCTGTCGTCCTTGACGTAGAGCTTCCACGCTCCGTCGATCGGATCTGCATCGTCGATCGTTACCCAATCGGGCAACTCCTTGCCCGGGATGTGAACTCGCTGCCCAGTTTCAAACCGCACAGCGACTCTCGCACCGGTTGAGCTCCGCCTCGCTCGGCCTGAGAAACTTTTCAGCCGGGCTCAACCGCCGACTGGGCACCATCACGATGACGCACTCGGACCGCTTGTAGTCATCCAGAGTTAGGTCCGCGACCGACCTGATGAATGCTGTGTGGTTCTTGATGATCGTATCGTCTGCCGGGTCCATCACGCTTCGTCATCCTCGGGCGCGAGAGCCTCGCGACTCGTATCGACACCAGGCACGTTCACAAATGGGATCGTCGTACAACGACAACACGCGTGTAGCGGTGGCACATCGCGTGGATCATTGACGCTGTGCGGATTGTCGGCTGCAACCACTAGGCAATCGGGGCAAGCGCCGTCTTCGACAAGGAGCTCCCACTGCCCTAATTCGTTAGCTCGGTAAGTGGCAAGTGACTCCTGGGTCATCGCCCAAGCCGTGAGTGTGACGGCGACTGCGTGTGACCGCTCGCGATCACCGCAGCACTCACGTAAACGACGCTCCAGGCCTTTCGAACCTGTCTGCAGATCGTCGGCCAGATTGCTAACGACCGATTCCTGTTGTGACGGACTCAGGTCATCGATCGGCACCCCGGTAGCTCGCGCCGTCTCCGCCACGCCGACCACGCCCATCGAACGGACTCGCTCGCCGGTGCTCGGCCACCCTGGTTCCCATGCGCCCCAGTCGACCATTCGGGACAGAGGCTAGTCGAGGGTGGCACAACCAACAGTGACGACCGCTCACGGTAGACGACCGCCCCTGGCAGGCGTTCTTGCCTTACCTGCAGAGCAGGTGCTCGGTGCCGGCCGGCAGCTCGGTCGCGACCGTGCCGAGGCTGAAGAACACCACGCCTGCTATTCCGGCAAGTAGTCCGCTGCGAACGAACCTGTTGAGCCTTGAGTCCGCCTCTCGGTCGCCTCCCTCGCACGCGGCGCGCTCGGCGTCCAGTTCTTCACGCAGCCCCGCGAGGGCTTCGTCGAGCGCTTCACACTCGCGCTCAAGGCGCTCGACGTTGCCCGTCAGGTTCTGGACTTGCCACTCAAGCCGGTCGAGTCGGTCCGGGATGGTCACGGTTCCCGCAGCTTCCGCCGTGAGCGTGGTCGTCGAGCTGCCGCTGGCGTCGTACGCCGTGGCCGTTACACGGCCCGTCCCTGCTTGAGCCTTGGCCTCAGGTTCTTGGGGGCGGATGGCCCGCTCAACCGAGTGCAAAGCGCGAGCGAGCAGGTCCGAGACGGCCTGAGCCTTGGCCGTCGCGATTTCTATCGCGGCCGCGCCACCGATGAACTTCCAGTTTTGGTAGATGCCGAAGAGTGCTAAGGCGAAGCCGGCCAGCTCAACCCCTACCCCGACCCTGAAGATTTCCGCTGTCGAGCAGATAGCCGCCGCCTGTCCCTAGGCCGTCGCGTGCCCGAACTCTAGGGCGCGACCAGCCGCTACAGCGGGATCAGGCCGAGCAGCGGAGCCTCCCAGCTCAGCAGCTCCCCTCGATCGCCGCATCTTCGTCGTTGCTGGAGCACTATTCGTTCTGCTGATGGCACTTTCGGGCTTATACGCTTTCCACCACGACGAGCTGTACTTCCTCGACTGTGCTCGACACCTTCAAGCCAGCTATGTGGACCAGCCCGTTTTCACGCCCCTCTTGGCTCGGTTCTCGCTGTGGCTCTTCGGTGTCTCTCTCCCCAGACTGCGGCTGTGGCCGTCGTTGGGCGGGGCGGCCACTGTCATCTTCGGTTCTCTTCTCGCCCGCGAGTTCGGTGGCGGCTCACGCGCGCAGATCTTCGCGGCCGTCGGGGTGGCGACTGCAAAGGCGAGGGCAGCGCTTCCTCCGCAATCGGCCGGCGCGGGCGGGTCGACGCCGTAGTTTGGTCGCCGCTACGGCCAGCACTTCGACCCTCCCTGTGGGGGGCGGGGCCAGACTCACCCCTGGCTGTCGCATCCCCCGAGTACGGTTACGGTATGATCCTCTTCGCATTACCCAGGGCCAGAAGGCTCGGCCCCAGGTTCGCGCTGCGCGATGGCCCAAGCTCAAGGTACGCGGTCGGTCGGGAAGCTATCTCCCGACGCTGGTAGGCGGTATGGCCTCGCAGACCCACGGTGCCGATCTCTTGCTTCAGGCGTACGAGGATCTGGACCTCGTCCGCGGCACCCTTCTTCCCGCCTCATCCGCGCCTCGCCAAGCTTCCCGCAAGGAATGGCGCGCGGTTGGCGAGTGGCTGATGCTGGCAGACCGGATGGGCGCCGAACGAGTCTTCTTCGTTGGTGGCGATCCGGTCATTTTGTTCGCGCGGATGCCGCCTGGTTCCACGGAGGTCGATATCCTCGCAGCGTATCGTCGCGCTTGGTCCTTGACACGGCCCAGGTGCTTGTTCCTAGCAGCTGAAGACGAACTCCGCGTTTATGCGCTCTCGACACCGCCGGCTCGCTCGTTGGATGAGGCAGTCACCCTACAACCCATTGAGACGGTCACACGAGCTGCTGATGTCGCCGAACGCCTCGCGCTGTACCACCGCGAGAGCTTAGAAGCCGGTGCCCTCTTCGATACCGATACGTACGCCAAGCGTCAAGGTCGCGCCGACACCCGACTTCTTCATGATGTGCGCGTTGCTACGGCCGAATTGGTCGCCGCAGGTCTTGATCGCCCAATCGCGCACACACTAATCGAACGAATGATTCTCATTCGGTATCTCGAAGACCGCGAGATCGTAACGCCGACCTACTTCGACGACATTGCTGCCGTCGAGGACCGCTGGGTCGATGCACTCACCGACGGATCAGGGATGCCAATGCTCGGTGCTCAGAGTTCCTTTTTGTCTTGCCTGCGAAGTAAGCAATTCACCTACGCGGTCTTCAGGAAGCTCGCCCAGGATTTCAACGGTGACCTATTCGTAGTCTCGGACAACGAGTTAAATGCGGTCACCCAGCGCCATCTAGAGCTGGTACAGCGACTACTAACGGGCGCTGGGCTAGATAGTCAGGATCCTCTGTTCCTTTGGGCTTATGATTTTGGTGTCGTACCCACCAGTCTTATTAGTTCAATGTACGAAGAATTTTATCGCGCCGGCACAGATGATGATGGGGGCACCCACTACACACCGCCGGAGCTCGTCGAGTTCGTTTTGACAGAAGCGCTGACTCCGGAGGTTCTTAATAGAGCACCGAAGATCTGCGATCCAGCGTGTGGGTCCGGCATCTTTCTCGTCGAGGCCTTCCGGCGCATCGTCAGACACGAGGCCGCTTCGACAGGACGTCGTCTTTCTCCACAACGCTTAAGGCAGCTGTTGTTGGAGCGCATCGCCGGGAGTGACCTCAATGGCGAAGCTATTCGTCTCGCGGCCTTCAGTCTTTATCTCGCATATCTCAACTACCAAACTCCTCGCGACATCCGTGCGGCAGGTCCACTTCCAAGACTAATTTACCGCCCCAAGGAAACGTCAGAAACGGGCATTTTAGTTGAAGCCGATGCCTTCGCACAGACGCAGGGGGAAGCCGCGGAGAATCCTGGACGACTCGGAACAGCCATTCTGCCATGGACGAAGTTTGACGTTGTAGTCGGAAACCCTCCGTGGGATGAGCCCAGACAGTCTTCATCCCGATCTGCTGACAAATGGGCCGCGGAGAGGACTCTAGCCGTCGGAGATCGCAACCCATCGCAGCTATTCCTCTGGAGAGCGCTTTCTCTGCTCAAGAAGGATGGGACCGCAGCTCTTCTCGTGGGCGCGGCCGCGCTCCATAACAGCCGGCATACATCCCGCCTTTTCCGTCGACGCTGGCTGCAGTCAATTTGCCTCGACGGCGTTGTCAACTTCACTGCCGTTCGCGATCTCTTCTTCGACGGAGGGATCGCACCGTTCATGTTGGTGAAGTTCCACCATCTCGCATCGAGCCCGACCGAGGAGACATCCAACAGCTTCCGTTACCAGACGGTCCGTCCCTCCTCAGCACTAGCTAGTACGAGATCACTTGACCACGCTCGCATCGATCGCCGCTGGGTTGATCAACAGAGTTTGATGAATCGTGATTACCTCTGGAAGACGTATGCGTGGGGAGATCATCACGATGAAGCGTTCATGAGCCGGCTGGACGCTGAAAGGCGCCTCAGCGAATTCCTTCCGAAGGGGACGGTACCTGGTTACGGCTACCAGCGAGGATCCGACCTCCCGACCACTCGGCTCGCTTCGCTTCGATCCCTCAAGCGCTTCGATCCCTGGGGGCCGCTGCGTGCCGACTGGTTCGAAGACCCACCCACCGGTGTGAAGCGTCAGCCGGACGAAAAGCTATATGAGGGCCGACGCATAGTTATCGCAAGAGGCGTGAGGAGCGGATTCGGTCCGAGCGCCCGTCTTGAGAGTGAGCAGTTCTCGTTCCGTCACACCATTTATTGCCTCCCCCTTCGATCGGCGCCTGCCTGGCAGGCGCAAACGGTCATCGGCGTGCTTCTGTCGGCCCTCGGCCGATACCGCCTCTTCATGGCAAGCGGGTCCTGGGGCGTTTGGCATGACTCCTTTGTGCCGGACGACATTCTGAACTTGCCGATGCGCATGGCAGACCGCAGCAGCGAGGTCACTCGACGGATCTCCCGGGCGGTCGAAGAACTCCGGCGAACTGAGCGGGTGACGGAGAGCACACACTCGCTCTTTCATGACATCTCGACCGGTGACCGCGAGCCGTCGCCAGCTGACGCACTCAACGATCTGGACGAGGCGGTGTTCGATCTCTTCGAACTCACGGGCGCCGAGCGGGATCTCGTCAAGGACTTTTGCCGGTACACCCTGCCGCTTGTAGGCCGCCGAACCGCCTGGGCACGGCAACCGGTCGTCAACCTAGGAAGCTCCCACGCCGGGACTGTCGCCGACCTCGTCAACTCAAGAGAGATTCCTCTGGCTCCCTATCTGCAAGCCTTCCTTGGGATCTGGAACCGTGAGCTCGCACCCGCTGGCGAGTTCGACTGGCGAGCTATCGGATCCCCTCGGTCATCGATGCTCGCCGTAGTCTTCCAGACGCGAGATGTTCGGGCATCGAAGCCACCCGAGAGCGGCGACGCACCGCTATGGCATGACGTGCTAGAGCGCCTTGCCGACTCGCTGGGGACACCACTTACGGCTTCGATCCGGCGTAACGGGACGCTTCGGGGTGTCACGGATGACAGCGTCGTGATCGCCAAGCGAAGCGAGGAGAGGTTGTGGACGGCTTCGGCGGCTCGCGAGGATGCCGAAGCGACGATCCTACAAGCGATGGCGCTCCGCGCCTCTCGATGACCACACCTCGATTGTCGGAGCTTCCTCTGTGGGAACGGCATGAAGCCCGAGTGCTACACATCTTGCGTGACGCACTCGAACTGCTGCGCGCGAGACGGCCGGCCGGTGGCGAGCCGGAACTCAATCGAGAGCTGTTTTTCTGTATTTTAGAGGCGAACAGACTCAATCACGATGAGGACAATGACTTCTGGTTCGAATATGCGCCCGCATATGAGGCTCGGAATCCGCCAACGCCGGGGACCGAAGACTCAGCAAGTGAGAGGAAGATCCCGGATCTGTACTGGGGCTACCTAGACCACGAAGAGCCGGATCCTCGCCGGTCGTCACGGAATTTCGTGGTCGAGTGCAAACGACTGGGTAGACCGTCTGGCGCCGGGTGGGTTTTCAACGTGCACTACGCCGATGATGGTATCCGCCGATTCGTCGACCCTGAGTGGAGATACGGCAAAGACGTGGGTAGCGGAGCGATGGTCGGATACATTGAGTCGATGGTTTCGGACATGATCCTCACTGAGGTAAATGCCGCTGCTACGCGCTACGGTGTGTTGCCAATATCGCGAAATGGGACCCCGACTCCGCCGCTGCACGAGCTTGCCCATGTTTTCGATCGGACATTCGAGATCACACCATTTCGGCTCGTACACCTCTGGATCGAGGTTCCCGTGTAGTTTCATAACGGCGGAACACTCGCTATTCATTTTGTCAAGTCGCAGGGTCAGCGCCTCCGTTCGACATCATGTCCGCCAGCGGGGCGCCGCGCATCACCAGTACTGGCCCACCTCGCAGCGAGCGCCGTTCCGAGGGCTTGGAAAGTCCCCGGACCAAATGCCGACGTCCCACGCTGAATGCCTTCAGCGCGATCGAGGGCTTGGTGCCCTACACATCAGGAGGCTCCCACGGCCTGACAGCCGTAGGCTTCACGATGCCAAAGACCAGGGAGCAGCAATGGAGGATTCAGAGAGGCCGGACTTCGAGGAGCGGCTCACCGCATTTGCTTCACCGGCGTTCCCGTCGCTCCGCGCTGGCCAGCGATTCGTCCTGTCGAAGTATGCCAGCGACCACCTCGACACTCTCGATCTTGGGATCGAGATGCCAACCGGCGAGGGCAAAACCCTGCTCGCTCTGCTCATCGCCGATTGGGCTCTCGATCAAGGACGCTCTGTTGCCTACCTGACAGGCACTCGACACTTGGCCGAACAAGTCGAGGAGGAGGCCACCAAGCTGGGGCTTGATGTCGTCCGTTTCGCCGCCAAGGACTACGGCGGCGCCAAGCTGGACGATTACCACCAAGCTCACGCCGTCGGTGTCATGAACTACTGGGTGTACTTCAATAGCAAACCGGTACCCCAGCCCGCCGATCTCGTGATCTTCGATGACGCTCACCTAGCGGAGCAGCCGCTCAGCTCGCTTCAAACGCTGAGGATACCGGACAAGAAGGGTCCAGCACGCGAGCTGTACCGCGACATCTGCAACCTCGTCGTTGCCCACACCGACGCGTATTCAGGCCTGCGCGCGATGCACGATGGCACGGCGGCGCCGGGCACACCACCCGAGCTTTTGTCCTTCAGCGACTGGTCAGCGATCTCCACATCCGCTCGCGACGCGATCGAACGCTCACCGTACGTAGAGGACAATGACGTCCGATGGGTGTGGCCGAAGGTTCGTGATCATCTCAGCCGCTGCGGCGTGCTGATCGGGTCGTCCGGCATTGAAATCAGGCCGTATCACCCTCCAACCGCGCTCAACTCCGGTTATAGCCAAGCCAAGCAACGCATCTACCTCTCCGCAACGCTCGGATCCATGGACGATCTTCAGCGTCGTGTCGGCGGCGCAAAGGTGGTGCGCCTCGTACCCGATCAACCGCTGCCACCCGGCGCTACGGGAGAGCGCCGCTTCATTCTTAACGCCAGCCGTAGCCAGCCGCTTGACGACAACGTGCTGAGCTGGGCGTTGGAACAGGTGGCAGCCGCGGGCGGCCGCGCAGCCTGGCTCTGCGCTAGTCACGCCGAGGCCGACTCGCTCCAAGATCTGCTCACGGCTACTGGACAAGCTGTCTTCCGGCTCCGTCCCGGCGACGATGACATGGTCGACGCCTGGAGTCGTGTCGCTGCCGGGAATCTGGTGACCGCCGGACGGTACGACGGCTTCGATCTCCTGGGTGATATTTGCAAGCTCGTCATCATCACCACGGTGCCGCAGGCCAGCAGCGAGTTCGAACGTTTCGTGGTCGCGTACCTCGGTGATGCCTCTTACATGCGCCATCGGGTCGGCCAGCGCGTCACTCAGGCGCTCGGCCGTGCCAATCGAACTGCCACCGACCGCTCGCTTTACCTTGGCCTCGACCCAACCTTCGCACAGGTCCTGGCTGACCCTGCGGTCCGGGCATCGATCCCGGAGGGGACGCGAGCCACAATTCGTGAGGCTCTGGAGCTCTACGACGAGGGCTGGGCGGCGAGCCGCCATGCGTGCGAGGAGTTCTGGACGGCGACTCCATCGGGCGTCACCGACGGTGAGTCCGTAGCGGCAGCGCCGGCTCCGCCAACGCGGCGCGCACGACCCGGTCGCGCCACTGGCGGAAGCAGCGAAGTGGCGAGTGCCGACGCGGAGGTGTCAGCCGTCACCCACCTGTGGGTTGGTGACCAAACCGCGGCCGCCAACAGCGCCCGGGAGGCCGCCACCCTCCTCGCTGGTGCCGGGGAGACCGAACACGCTGCCTTCTGGCGCTATGTCGAGGCGCATGCACGTTTCGACCGAGGTCGGAGTGACGACCTCGTGGCCGCACGGTCGGCGCTGGAAGACGCCACTACGAGCGGACCGCGGACAACCTGGTTCCGGCGGTTGTCCAGAACCGTCGACGACCTGGCGGGCCATCAACGAACAGGCGCAGACGACACAGACCGGCTATTCCTTGCGTGGGATGAATGGCGCCGGGAGGTGGGCGCCCGTCTCGACCTCGCCATGGGGGAAGGCAGGGCGCAACTCACGGGCGGCCACGATCAGCAGTGTGAAGGTCTTATGGTCCTCGCACGACTGGCCGGAGCCATCGGAGAACGACCGCCGAAGACCGAGCAAAGCGCGCCCGACTGCCGATGGACCTGGTCGACAACCCGACGAGGTGAGCGCCGGGTGTGGGAGGTCAAGACCGGTCGCAGTGAGACCGTGGCGCGCAGCGACGTCAACCAGTTACTGGGACAGATCGAGGTCGAGACCAAGCGGGCCGCTAAGACTCGGGTGATCGGTTGCCTCCTGACGCCCGCCAACAGTGTTGGAGTTGACGCTGCCGAGGCGGCCCGGGACAAGATTGCGCTCGTTGAGCACGGCGCCGCGGTACGCCTGTACGACATTCTGGCTGACCGCCTCAGACACTATGCAGCTCTCTGTGGCGATGGAAGCGCCGAGGCTCGCGGTGATGCTCGAACGAAGGTCGAGGTGCTGCTACCTCCAGATCGGTGGCTTGAGAAGCTGCTCTCGCCGACACAGGGGCGAGTCATCGGCGTCAACGAGATCACTGACCTATTTCCGCCGCGCTAAATAAACCTTGGACTCTCCCGGACCGAATCATCGACTCGTGCGGAGCAGCATCCGCGGTTTACTTCGTGGTGGCTCGGAAGATTGCTGCGCCAGGCCCCACGTCGAGGCATCTCCTCCTACGGCAGCGCACCCGCGCTCGAGACGACGGCGAGTTTCACGAGAGCATCGCCGTCGTAGGGTGCGTTGAAGTCCGCTGGGCCGTGCCAGGTCCTGGTCCCGAGATACGCGTAAGTGGTGGGATCGAAGATCACCGCGCCCGCGTCTCCCTCAAAGGTCCATTCGATGCCGACCCCGGTACGTCCGATCGCGTCCGTCATAGAGGGAACGATCTGGAAGCCCGGCGTTTGTGCCATGAGCTTGAAAAGGGCTGCCTGTTGGGCCGGGAGCAGGTAACTCGACGCCATTAGCTCTGAGACTGTCTTCCCGATGACGTTGTTCTCCCATCCGGGCAGGCTGTCGTAGGACGGGTTGTTGGCGGTATCGACGAGTCCCACCCGATTCAAGTACGGGAGGACGGCATTCGGATCGGTCGGGAGGTCAGGGTAGTACCCGATAATTGGAGTACAGCCTGTGGCTTCGGCCTGGGCGATCGAGCACGATGGCCCGAGGTCGTTACCGCCCGAGGTGCCGGCATCAGGCGAAGCGGCGCCCGCCGTCCAGTGACTAAGCCCGCTGCTCGAGCCGTCGGCCGAAAGCCAAGTATCGGTGATCGTTCCGTCTGGGTCTTCGGTTTCGCTGTAGACGAACTGACTGGAGAGCGGAGGGCTGGCCGTCTGATCCAACGCAGATGCGGCCGCCTTGTCTAGAAACTGGACTGCAGCGAGGTGGACGACCGGCAGACTGTCTGAGGGGCGATTCGGCGCAGAATTGCCCGGTACAACGACCACCGCCGTCAATCCCGCCGCGACTGCGGCCACAGCACCAGCCAACGCAACGCGGCCCCAGCGTGGTCGCTTGTGCGGATGTACTGCAGTAACGGCCGTCGAAGGGACGCTGCTCTCCAGCGTTTCCTTCACGTTCATCTCGTTCACGATCGCGTCAGCGAGCCGTTGACGAGCCCTATCAAGTTCGACTGAGGTGGGGAACGGAACCTCGGGTCGAATTGCCGCGATGACGTCGAGATCACTCATGGGTCATTACCTCCTCGATAGTGGGCGCTGCGCTCGATTCATCGAGCACCAAACGAAGTTGCGATCGCGCTCGATAGAGCCGTGAACGGACTGTGCCGACAGGGATGCCAAGTGCTCGGGCGACTTCCTCGTAGGTCAGCTCCTCCCACGCGATGAGGACGAGCACGTCACGGTCGCCGTCCGCGAGGCCGGCCAGCGCAGTTGCGAGATGGCCGCTGATCGCGCGGGCCGTAACGTCCGATGCCACCTGATCGGCGTGTCCCGGTGAGGGTGCCTGAGGGCCGACAGCCTGAATGATTCGGAACTGCCGCAGCTCGTCGCGCCGGTGGCTGCCGATGATGTTCGTCGCGATCCCGTACAGCCACGGCCGTGCATCACGGTATGCGAGGTCGTAGCGATGCCGACTAGCGAAGGCCGCCACAAACACCTCAGCGACAAGGTCGTCGACTGCGGAGTGGCCGACGCGTCTCGCGATGTACCGGTAGATGTGTGGCGCGTGTCGGTCAAAGAGGACGGCGAACTGCGGTGGCTCGGCCCAGGACATCTCGATGGCCGCGGCATCGTCGGCACTATCCCCATGTGGGTCCGGCATTACTTCCTGTCCAGACTCATGCACTGCTCCCGATAGTCGCGCGGCCACGTACACCTCTTATTAGCGGGTGAGCCGATTTCGGTTCACGAGTGGCACAGAGCACTTACGGTTCGGCGGCTCCCGAGACGGCGCTGGCCGAAGCGCCACGACAGTCCCACCCGTCCTCTCTACCTGGACTTTCGCGGGGCAGGCTGCGGGAGAAGGATTGGCCGTGGCCCTCTCGTTCCTCTACCTGGAGTTCCTACGGATGCTCCAGTTCGTCCGGCTGCGGCGGGACGATCGAGCCGACGTGGCCATCGAGGTGGTGATGCTCCGTCATGAGGTGTCGGTCCTTGGCCGTCAGGTGGAACGCCCGTCGCCACTGATCGGGTCCCCGTGAACCTCTATGGAACTCGGGCCGATTCAGTGCGTCGGCCGTGCCGGTCATTGAGAACTCGTCCAAGCGATTTGAGCACAGTCCCCACTACCCCACCGTGGTGCCTCGCTCATGAGATGTCTGGGTCCCTATTCGGGTGCACCCCCTGCTTGGCGTCCGACCAGCGCTCGAAGACGCCGATGTCGGCGACAAAGCGGACCGAGTCGTCGGGGGCCCATCGGTGCCCAGCCTCCTGGAGGCAGTCGTCGAGGAGCCGGGCAACGGCGTCGCTGTGCTCAATCGGGACGTGGACGAGCAACTCGTCGTGGAGGCACAACGCGATCCGTGCGGCCAGGCGCGTGCCGCGGGCTCGCACCGTCACTGCCCAGACCTTGAACAGCTCGGCCGCCGCACCTTGGACAAGGGCATTACGGCCGTAGCGGCCCCTGGCCGCGGCCGCCCCACGGGCCTCGCGCGTCCCCACCTCGGTGCCATTTACCGGTCCCATGATGATCAACCTGCCCCCATAGGTTCGCAAGTCGTGGCCGGCCTGGCCGGAGCGTGCTGCGTCGGCTAGGTACCTCATCGCCACGGGGTAGGCGGCTTCGAGGCGGCGCAGCGCCTGCAGGCCGTGGCCGGTGGTCTGCCCGTACATCGCTCCGAGCATCGCGACCTTGGCGGTAGCTCGATCCACTCCAAGCTGGGCGGCGACAGGCGCGTACATGTCGTCCTCGAGCGTGGCCTGAGCCAGTTGCTCGTCCCGCGAGATCGCGGCAAGCACGCGCGGCTCGATCTGACCGAGATCGGCGCGCACAAAAACGTGGCCGGGCTCCGCGACGACCGCCCCGCGCATTTCGGCGGGCATGTTGTGAAGGCCACCCGACGCGGTCATCCTTCCCGCCGCGCCGTCGGACCCTGTCCACACCCCACGCAGCCGGCCGTCGGCACCGAGATGCTCGTCGAGCCAGGCGTAGCCGAAGGTCGTGGCGACGCGCTCCGCCTTTCGCCAGACAAGGAGGGCTTCGATCAGCGGGTGCGTGTCCCGAAGCGTCCGCAGCCGCCAGGCACGGGTGTCGGGCACCTCGACGCCGATACGGCTGAGCAGTGACTTCACCTGCCCGGGACTACGCAGGTCGACCTCGACTCCTGGCGGCGCGTGGCGCAGCACCTCGGCGTCGCGCCGGGCACGCTGCTCTGCCGCCTCCGCCTCGGTGCTCGGCCGCCGGCCGACGAATCCCGCGATGATTCCCTCGGCGACAGCTCGGTCCATCGGCAGACCGTCGAGCGACATCTCGACGCACAAGAGCTCGGCCGCCGACTCCGAGCGCGCCGTGGACGCGACCCTCGGCCCCTCGCCGAGCTCGCCGAGGCGTGCCTGCTGGAGCACTGCGACCCTCGCCGCCAGCTCCGCCCACCGCCGCAGCCGCTCCGGAGTCGAACACCAACCTCCGTCCAACCACTCCGGCCGGAGGTGCCCGTCGGGACGGATCGGATCGTCCGGATCGCCGTCGCCGCGCCCGGCGTCGCCGAACAGGTCCGCCGGCGCGGTTGTCGGGATCGTGCCCACCGCCAAATGCTGGAGCTGCGCCCACACGCGAGCGGGATCGGCCCGCCATCCGCCGAAGAGAAGCCGATGCACCCCGGCGATGTCCCAGCACGTCGCGATGCGCACCCCAGCCTGGAGAAGCGTCGCCGCGCTGTCGTTCGACCACAGCACCCACCGGGGGTGGAGCGCGTCCTCCACGAGCCGAACCACCACCGAAGGATCCTCGATGCTGCGAGCGACCGACATCTTGCCCGTCGTCGTGGCCATTCCGAAACCCACTCCCGGCGCAACGGCTAAGCCAACAAGGCCACCGCGCACGACCCCAGCGCTGCACAACTCCTCGACCACGTCCGCGCCCGGCTCTCCCACGAAACCACCCTGCCACCTCTCGGCCCACCAGGCGCCCCTCCGGGGCGAGCCCTTCCACTCACAGGGCTGTGAACTGGGTCTGTGAGTGTTGCTGTGAGTGTTGCTGTGAGCTGGCGGGCCGCGCAGAGCCGTACTACGTGATGGTCGAACCGAAGAAACCGTTCCACGGGCCCGTCTGTGAGCACTGCTGTGAGTGTTCCTGTGAGAAGTGCTGTGAGTCGATCGGCGCACCATGACGTGATGGTTCGGCCTGCCTCCGATGCGAACCAAGATCAGAAAGGGGCCCCGGACGGTGAAGGATCCGCACCACGGCCACGACGTCCACGATCGGCAGAGCCCGGAGGGCGGCGATCGCACCGATTCGACCGGATCGCGTCCCCGAAGGATCTTGCAGTCGGCACTCCACGAGAGCTGCCCAGCGCCTCGCGTCATATCGTGGGACGAATGGGTATCAGAGGAGCGTGCAGCGGATCACCTTCATGCCTCTGTTGCAACGTTGAGAAGAATGCGGGCGCTCGGAAAGCTGCCCTTCACAACGATGGCCGGGCATGTCTATTACCACCCCGACGATCTTGCCCGACTCCTCGCGAACTCCTACGGACGCACTGGTTGACGCATCGCACGGGTGGTCCGAAATCGATTGTCTCCGTGCGGCCCATCGATCAGCCCGCGAACGCAACTCCAGAGAACACAATCAAGGTCCACGCGCCCGCTGGCAGAGTCGAGTACCTGTCTTTTGAGGGCCACTAGAGGGCCACTTCGTTTTATTCTCTGGGCGCGCACATGCGCGTGCATGACTACATATGTCCAGGTCAGGAACTTATGGGCCAGAGCTAGAGCAGGTCAGAAGGCCCTTTTTCCAGCCTTCCAAGCTGGTCATGCGGGTTCGATTCCCGTCGCCCGCTCCAGCTGTTTTCCCTGGTCAGGGGCTCGCACGGTGGCCGAACCGGCCGCGCCGTCCGGCGGTGTGACCCGGACGGCGGGCTGCGTCTCCAGCGAAGGAGTTGCCTGGTCCTCTGGCGTTGCCGACGCGAGTCGGCTTCAAGCAGGAAAGATCGTCGTCGTCGCCATGGACCTTGCGTCGGAGAACGGGCGTACGCTGGTGGTATGGCACTTTCGGTCGCGCCGGGTAGGCGTGCAGCGGACACGGGAGCCTCCCTTGCACTCACCTGAAGGGCGACGGCCTGCGCCCTCCTCGCCGATCAAGCCGCGCACGGTCTGGTACAGCCTTGCCGGATGCCTCGTGGCCATCAGCGCATACCTGTTCTTCCTAGGCTTGATCGCGTCCTACAACAGCGTCTCTGCTAGTGGCAGCTACTCCCTGCAACGGGCTTCCTGTCAGAGTGTCTATGGGTGGTTACGGAACGAAGGCGGGCATCTGTCGGCGGTGCAAACCGAGCCAACCCCTGATCCTCAAGCTTCCCTCGCCTGTCACGCTGCCATCGGCGATCGCGAGGCGACAATAGAGGTTCTGCTCGGCTTCGCCCTAGCTTTCACCGTCGTTGGCCTCCGAACTGGTCAAGGCGAGGAAAGAAAGACACACCTTCCTGACGGCAGGTGACTGCCAGTAGTTGTGCTAGCCCAGTAGTTGTGCTAGCCGCTCCTGATGGTTCGCAAGCCGAGGTTCGCCTTGATCGCCCTGAGCTTCACAGCCTGGCGCACCTGGGGCATGACCAGCGCCTACGACCTCGGGAAGGTCTACGCGATCTGCTCGCCGTGAGACTGGCGCCCGGGCGCTAGTTATCGCCAAGTCAAGTCGGTAGTCTTGCAGCCGCGAGGCACCCGCCGCGGGGTCTAGTCACGCCTCTTGAGCGGTTGAGGGTGCCGGCCAAGGAGGTCACATGGCTAAGTACTTCGTCCAGGTGGGTTATACCGCAGAGGCGTGGGCTGCGATGAGCCGTGGACCACAGAGGGTTGTCGAACGCGTGCAGTCGTCGGCAGAGGCCCTCGGTGGGTCGATCGAGAGCCTTTTCTTCTGCTTTGGCGACTACGACCTCGTGGGCATAGTTGACTTCCCGGACAGCCGAGGCGTGGCGGCGTGGTCTATGGCTGTCAGCAGCGGAGGTGATGTTCGCGCCTTCAAGACGACCACCCTGCTGTCCATCGAAGAGGGCCTGCACGCCCTCGGCAGGGCGTCCAGCGTCACCCGGGCACAACAGCCGCCCGTCTCCTCGAGCTGACGGGACCTTCTCCTGCGCCGGTCTTTGAGAAAGGCGAGGAGCTGACCGGGATGCGCATCTTGTTCATCGGCGGGACCGGCCTCATCAGCACCGCCTGCTCTGGTGCGACGGCGGCTGCCGGGCACGAGCTGTGGCTCTTGAACCGCGGGTTGTCCAAGCTCCCGACGGCCGTCGACTCAGAGCGGGTGCTGACCGCTGATGCCGCCGACGAGCGTCAGGTCAGGGCCGTGGTCGCGGGGCGTCACTTTGACGTCGTCGTCCAGTGGGTCGGTTATCAACCGAGCCAGGTCGAGCAGGACATCCGCCTGTTTGCCGGCACCGACCAGTACGTGTTCATCAGCTCGGCGTCGGTGTACGAGAAGCCCCCGTCGCACTGGATGATCACCGAATCGACGCCCACGGTGAACCCGTATTGGCAGTACGCGCGAGACAAGATCGCCTGCGAGGAACTCCTTCGGCGTGCATACCGCGAGACGGGATTTCCCATGACGATCATCAGGCCGTCGTTGACATATGGGCCCTCCCAGATCCCGGTTGCCATCGGAAGCTGGCAGAAGCCGTACACGATCGTCGACCGGATGCGCCGGGGAGCGAGGATCATAGTTCCTGGTGACGGGACCAGCATCTGGACCTTGACCCACAACAGCGACTTCGCCAAAGGACTGACCGGCCTGCTCGGGAATCCCGATGCTATCGGCCAGGACTTTCACATAACGTCGCAAGAGAGCCTCACCTGGAACCAGATCTATGCGCTCGTCGGCAAGGCTGCGGGCGCTGAGCCGAAGATCCTGCACATCCCGAGCGACGGGATCGTTGCGTCTGACCCGGAGCAGGAGGGCAGCCTGTGGGGGGACATGGCGCACAGTGCCGTGTTCGACAACACCAAGCTCCGCAGGCTCGTGCCCGAGTTCAAGGCCACGGTCCCATTTTCGGCGGGGATCTGGGAGACGGTCGCCTGGTTCGACGCAGACCCGAGCCGCCAGGAGATCGACCACGCGGCCAACGAGCGCTGGGATCGACTCGTGCGTGTCTACGAAGAAGCTCTCCTCCGGGCGGCCAGCTGTTCGGGGCGCTGACATGATCTTGGCGTGATCGCCGTCTCGGTCGAACAGTTCGAAGAGCTGGTGGCAAATGCTCTCGACGCCATACCTGCCGACCTTGGGGCGGCAATGGAGAACGTCGCCGTCATGGTGGATGATCACAGCCCGCCAGGACGCCTCCTCGGTCTCTACCAGGGGATCCCGCTCACGAGCCGGGGAGCCCACTACTCGGCGACCACCCCGGACCGCATCACGATCTACATGGCCTCGATCTGCCGAGCGTGCCGAACAGAGCAGGAGGTCGTCGAGATGGTGCGCCGGGTGGTCATACACGAGGTCGGGCATCACTTCGGCATCGATGACAAGCGGCTCGAGGAGCTGGGATGGGGGTGAGCCGGATCCCCACCAAGGACGCGACCAGGCTCCTGGGCGATAATGCCCACATGGATGATCTCAACGTGCTGGGTGGCGAGCTGGAACCGTGCAGCACAGACCCTCTCACCGGCTTCTATCGAGACGGGTGCTGCCGAACGGGAGCCGAGGATCTGGGCAGCCACACGATCTGCGCCGTGGTCACCGCCGAATTCCTCGAGCACCAGCGTGGCATCGGCAACGACCTCAGCACCCCGATGCCTCAGTATCGCTTTCCCGGCCTGGTGCCAGGAGACCGGTGGTGCGTCACGGCGGTGAACTGGCTGCGTGCTCACAACGATGGCGCCGCCGCCTACGTGGTGCTCGCATCGACCCATCAGCGCGCGCTCGAGATCGTGCCCCTCGAGGTGCTCCAGGAGCACGCCGTCGACGTGCCTTCGAGCCCTACCGGCCTCGAAGGGTGATTGCCCGAGGGTCGAAGCGGGCCAGGCCGCCCGGCCCGAGTGCTGGCAGGCCCCCGGTTCCGAGCGCCAAGTCAAGACACAACTCGAGATCTGACCTTTCCCTAGAATGGAATCATTCGAGGAAAGGTGCGGTCACCATCCGAGCTGCGAGGTGAGTTGCAGGCGGCCGGGCTTCGGGTCACAGCCCAGCGGCTGTGTCACCTTATGGGCTCTGTGCCCCACTTGCCGGCAGGCATGCCGTCCCTCTCACCTTTCAACCGAGCCACCAGCCAAGGAGTCTGACAATGCCCGATCGCCGCATGCTCACGACCGAATCCGGCGCCCCCGTCGCCGACAACCAGAACTCTCAAACTGCCGGGCCTGAAGGGCCGGTGCTGCTGCAGGACCAGCACCTCATCGAGAAGCTGGCCCGCTTCAGCCGCGAGCGCATTCCAGAGCGGGTCGTGCACGCCCGAGGCTCGGGCGCGCACGGGCACTTCGAGGTGACCGCCGACGTCTTCCCATGGACGCGAGCCCGGTTCTTGTCCGCCGTCGGCAAGCGCACCGAGGTGTTCGTGCGGTTCTCGACCGTGGCCGGTAGTCGGGGGGCGCCCGAGGCCGTGCGTGACCCGCGGGGCTTCGCCGTCAAGTTCTACACCAAGGACGGCAACTACGATCTGACCGGGAACAACACCCCGATCTTTTTCATCCGGGACCCGCTCAAGTTCCCCGACTTCATCCACTCCCAGAAGCCCGACCCCTACACGAACCGCCAAGAGCCGGACAACGTCTGGGACTTCTTCTCCCATTCACCGGAGGCCACCCACATGTTCACGTGGCTCTTCGGTGACCGTGGCATCCCCTCGAGCTACCGGCACATGAACGGCTACGGCTCGCACACCTTCCAGTGGGTCAATGCCGCGGGAGAGCAGTTCTTCGTGAAGTACCACTTCAAGACCGATCAGGGCATCGCGTGCCTCACGAGCGCTGAGGCGGCACGCCTCGCAGGAGCGAACCCGGAGTCCCACACCATCGATTTGGTGCAGGCCATCGACCGCGGCGACTTCCCGAGTTGGACCCTCAGGGTCCAGGTCATGCCGGCCGTGGACGCAGCGAGCTACCGCGTCAATCCCTTCGATCTCACCAAGGTGTGGCTACATGGCGACTACCCGCTCATCGAGGTCGGAAAGATGGTGCTGGACCGCAACCCGGACAACTATTTCGCCGAAGTCGAGCAGGCCGCCTTCGATCCCGGCAACTTCGTGCCGGGCATCGGGCCGTCGCCGGACAAGATGCTCCAGGGCAGGCTCTTCGCGTACGGCGACGCACACCGCTACCGCCTCGGCGTCAACCACACCCAGCTCCCGATCAACCGTCCGCACGCCACCGAGGCCGAGAACTACGGGCGCGACGGGGCGATGCGCTTCGATGCCAGTTACGGGCGCGAGAAGAACTATGAACCGAACAGCTTCGGTGGCCCGGTCCAGACCGGTGAACCGCTCTACGGCTCTCTCGCCGGCGGGCCCTCCGGCAGCTATGGCTGGGACAACCGTGACGGCGACGACTTCTCCCAGGCCGGTTCTCTCTACCGCCTGATGCCCGAAGACGCCAAGGCCCGCCTTGTGGACAACATCGCCTCCGGCGTCGCCCAGGTGTCCAGAGACGACATCGTCGAGCGCTCGATCGCCAACTTCCGCCACGCCGACCCCGATTACGGCGCTCGCCTCGAGACGGCCGTCAAGGAACACCGCGCCTGATCCTCAGCGCAGTCCCGGCTCTCGGACCTGCGCCCGGCAGGGCGAGGTCGGACAACAACCCCATTTGTAGGATCTCCGCATGGACTTGCGGGTGTTCACCGAGCCGCAGCAAGGCGCCAGCTTCTCCCAGCTCCTGGCCTTCGCACAACGTGCCGAGAAGCTCGGCTTCGGCGGCTTCTTCCGGTCCGACCACTACCTGTTCATCGGCGACGGTGCCCCGCGCCCGAGCGTGACCGATGCCTGGGTCACCCTCGGGGCACTCGCCGTCGAGACCAGCACCATTCGCCTAGGGACCTTGATGAGCTCGGCCACCTTCCGGCTACCTGGGCCGCTCGCGGTGTCGATCGCCCAGGTGGACGAGATGAGCGGGGGCCGCCTGGAGATCGGGATCGGTGCCGGCTGGTACGAGCGCGAGCACCGGGCCTTCGCCATCCCCTTCCCGGGCGTTCGGGAACGATTCGACCGACTCGAGGAGCAGCTCGAGATCCTCCAGTGCCTCTGGGGCACCCCGGAGGGAGAGCGCTTTGACTTTGCGGGCCGGCACTACCGGCTCGAGCAGTGCCCTGTGGTCTTCCGCCCCCTCCAGCGGCCCCATCCACCGGTCATCGTAGGTGGTCACGGCCAAAGGCGCACCCCCTCGTTGGCCGCTCGGTTCGCCTCCGAGTTCAACATGTCCGGGGCGCGCCCCCAAGACGTGGCCGAGCAGTTCGCCCGTGTCGACGCGGCGTGCCGGGAGATCGGACGCGAGCCGGCCTCGTTGGCGAGATCGGTGTGGCTGACGGTCTGCATAGCTCGTGACCGGGCAGAGCTGGAACGGCGGGCGGCTGTCATCGGCCGCGATCCGGACGAGCTCATCGAGCACGGGATCGCGGGACTCCCGGCGCAAGCCTTGGCGAGCCTCGACCGATACCGGGAAATCGGCGCTGGCCGTGTCTACCTGCAGTTCCTCGACCTCGATGACCTGGAGCATCTCGAGCTCGCGGCCGAGGTGCTCGGCGCGGGGCGCTGAAGCGGGCTTCGAGCGGTTCCAGCTCAGATGTGTGGGAGCAAGCCGGGGCTCTTGGGCCGAGCAGCCGGTGCCACGAAGCCCGAGAGCCTGGCCCAGCCCGTGAGCGACGAGCCGAGGTGACCCCATTCGCTAGCTGAGACCGACGATCTCTCCGTTCTCGTCGAGGTCGATGATCTCGGCGGCGGGGTGCGTGGAGAGTCCCGGCATCGTGCTCATGTCCCCGCAGATGAGGTACACGAAGCCCGCGCCGACCGACGCCCGCGCCTCGCGCACCGGCAGGCGCCAGCCCGTCGGGGCCCCCTTCAAGGTCGGGTCCGACGAGAGCGACAGGTGCGTCTTGGCAATGATCACCGGCATGTTCCCAAAGCCGTTCTTCTCGTAGGCGTCGATCTGGCGGTTGGCGGCGGGCAGGTAGTCGACGCCGTCGGCGCCGTAGATCTTGGTGGCCACCGTCTCGATCTTCTCGCGAAGCGAGGCCTCGTTCGGGTAGAGCAGGCGGAACTCGCTCGGCTCATCGGCCGCCTCGACCACCGCTTGGGCAAGCTCGGTGGCTCCCTTTCCGCCGTCGGTGAAGTTGGTGCACACCGCGGCACGGACGCCCATCGACTCGGCGATCTCCCTGATGGCGGCGTGTTCGGAGGGGAAGTCTCCGGGGAAGGCGTTGATGGCGACGACAGGGGTCACGCCGAAGATCTGGATGTTCTCGATCTGCTTGCGCAAGTTCACGCCGCCCAGATGGACCTCCTCCGGGTTCTCCTCCAAGATGGCGGGAGGCAGCGGACGCCCGGCGGCGACCTTGTGCCGACCTGAATGCACCTTCAGCGCCCGCACTGTGGCGACGACCACAGCCGCGTCCGCCTTCAGGCCCGAAGTACGGCACTTGATGTCGAAGAAGCGCTCCGCCCCCATGTCCGCGCCGAAGCCGGCCTCGGTGAGGAGGAAGTCACCGGTGTGGATCCCGATCATGTCGCCCACGATCGACGAGTTGCCGTGGGCGATGTTGCCGAACGGGCCTGCATGAACGATCACGGGCGTGTTCTCGATCGTCTGGAGCAGGTTCGGCTTGATGGCGTCACGCATGATCACCGCCATCGCCCCGGCGCCCTTCAGGTCCTCGGACGTCACCGGCTTGCCGTCGTCGGTGTAGCCGACGACGATCCGTCCCAATCGGGCCCGCATGTCCTTCAACGAGCTCGACAGCGCCAGGATGGCCATCACCTCCGACGCGGCCGTGATGTCGAAACCGGTCTGGCGCGGGACGCCGTCCTGCTTGGTCCCGAGCCCAATCACGATGTTGCGAAGGGCCCGGTCGTTGACGTCGAGCACGCGCCTCCAAGTGATGTTGTGCTGCTCGATCTTGAGCTCGTTGCCCTTCTCCAGATGGTTGTCGAGCATGGCCGACAACATGTTGTGGGCGGCCGTCACCGCGTGCATGTCGCCGGTCAGGTGCAGGTTGAAGGACTCCATCGGGACCGCCTGGCTGTAGCCCCCGCCGGCCGCGCCGCCTTTGATGCCGAAGGTGGGGCCCATGGAGGGCTGGCGGATCGAGATCGTCGCCTTCTTGCCGATGTGGTGCATGGCTTGGCCCAGGCCGACGATTGTCGTCGTCTTTCCCTCCCCGAGCGGCGTCGGGGTGATGGCGGAGACGACCACGTACTTGGCCTTCGGGCGGTCCGCGAGCTCGGCGATGGCCTCCAACTTGATCTTCGCGACGCTGTCGCCGTACTGCTCGAGCAGCCGGCGCTCGATGCCCATGTCCTCGGCGATTTCGGCAATTGGCTTGAGGTGTGCCTGGCGCGCGATCTCGAGGTCGCTCGGCATGGCCATGTCAGATCTCCTTTTCGGTCACCATTGACTGAGATACTGAACCGGCGCCTGGCTCGGAGCAGGCGCCGAACTGACGTCTCCCGGAGGGTCGAGCCCATAAAGCCGGGCGAACGGGCTCCAGCGAGAACGTTTCGGGCGACGCCGAGCTCACTCTAGCGTCAAGGCTCCGAGCCGAGACAGCCCGCGGGATCCATGTGGCCTCCCCCCTTGCCTAACAGGACAAATGATGCTGTGCTTCAGTGGCGCGCGGTGATCCGAGAGGGTCTCCCCGCTGCTCTTCAGGCCCGAGATTCAGTCAGGAAAGACGAATGCCCTCAAGAGCCCCTTTCCTTGCGAGGTGGTCGCCCCGGATCGGGCGCAAGGCGGCGCGTCTCCACTTGCTCACCGGGCCGACGACGACAATCGGCATCTGGTCCGCCCCGGTCTGGCTGATCCTCTTCCTCGTCGGCCAGGGTTGGTCCAGGGTATGTGCCTACGCGGTGGCCGGTTTCGGTTTCGCCTGCCTCGCCTTCGCGGCGATCTGCATGCATCTCATGTTCAAAGCCTTGAGCGAGCGCGTCCGCTTCAAGGTCACTTGGCGCAACGCGCCGCCGTACCGCTATAAGGCCTTCGGGGCCTGGTGCCGCGGCCACGGCCTCAACCCGGCCACCGGTCGGCCGCCCGGGGCACATCTGGCACGTGACCGCCCGGTGCGCCATGGTCCTGCTCACCGTGCTCATCCGCAGGTTCGCCGGGAGGACGTTCACGCCGAGTTGCGTGCCGCGCGTCGTCAGACGACATAATGGGACCCGCGCACGGTGAGGCGTAGGGCGCTCGCGATGATCAAGAGGAGGCCCAGGTGATCAACGCCGGTGACACTGGTTTCGTTCTCATAAGCGCCGCGCTCGTCATGGTGATGACACCAGGCCTGGCGTTCTTCTACGGCGGCCTGGTGCGCAGGAAGAACTTCCTCACCATCATGCTGCAGAGCTTCATCTCGATGGGCGTCGTCACGGTGCTCTGGGTGCTCGTCGGCTACTCGCTCGCTTTCTCCGGCAACCTCGGCGGTGTTATCGGCAACCTCTCGTGGGCAGGGCTGCGAGGCGTCGGCGCCCACCCGAACATCTGGGCCCCTCACATCCCAGCCCTGGCGCACTTCATCTTCCAGGAGATGTTCGCGATCATCACCCCGGCGCTCATCACAGGTGCCTTTGCCGACCGGATCAACTTCAAGAGCTATCTCAAGTTCCTCGTCATCTGGAGCCTTCTCGTCTACGTGCCGATCGTGCACTGGATCTGGGGGGGCGGCTTCCTCATGAAATGGGGGGTCGAGGACTTCGCCGGGGGAATGGTCGTGCACACGAGCGCAGGGTTCGCCGCCCTGGCCTCGGTGTGGGTCGTCGGCTCGCGCAGGTTCGCACCGGGCGAGAAGATGGTCCCGCACAACGTGGCCTTCGTCGGCCTCGGCACCGGTCTGTTGTGGTTCGGCTGGTTCGGCTTCAACGGCGGCTCGGCGCTCGCCGCCGACGGCGTGGCCGCGCAGGCCTTCGTCAACACCGACATCGCGGCGTCGGTCGCCATGTGCACCTGGCTGGCGATCTCGTGGTGGCGGTTGGGCAAGCCCAGCATCGTGGGTGCCTTCACAGGGGCGGTGGCAGGCCTCGCCTGCGTGACCCCCTGCGCCGGGTTCGTACCGACCTGGGCGTCGTTCGCGATCGGGCTGCTCGCCGGATCGATCTGCTACTCGGCCGTCGCCCTCGTCCGCCACATGAAGTGGGACGACGCGCTCGATGTGTGGGCCGCACACGGCGTGGGTGGGCTCCTCGGTTCGATCCTGGTGGGCGTCTTCGCCTACGAGTCGATCAACGCCGCCGGCCACAACGGCCTCATCGCCGGCAACCCTGCGCTGTTCGGCAAGCAGGTTGCCGCCGCCTTCCTCGTGGCGGCCTACGCGTTCTTCTTCACGTGGATCATCCTCAAGATCCTGGACCGCTTCGAGCCCGTCCGCGTGCCCGACGCCGTCGAGCTCGCGGGGCTGGACACCGAGCTGGAAGAGCCGGACGCCTACGTCTTCACCTGAGCGCACAGCGGCAAAGGGCCGGTCGCTCCTGACCGGTCGGGAACCGCCTCACTTGCTCGGGCGGGTGCTCGTCGTCGAGAACGAACGCGACGCCGGGCCCGGAATGTTCCAACAGTGGCTCACCGCAGCGCGGGTGAGGATCGAGCTCTGCCGTCCCTACGCGGGCGAGGCGCTTCCCGCAGGCGTCGGTCACGGCGGCTTGATGGTGCTCGGCGGTGAGATGGGCGCCTGTGACGATCACAAGGCGCCCTGGCTGGCGCAGGTCAGGACGTTGCTCGCAGAGACGACGGCCGAGGGGCGGCCCGTGCTCGGCATCTGCCTCGGCGCTCAGTTGCTCGCGGCAGCATGTGGAGGCCGGGTCGGGCCCAGCGCGTCGGGCGGCGAGATCGGTCTCGGCGAGATCGAGCTCAACGACGAGAGCCGCCACGACCCACTCTTTGCCGGGATCGCGTCGCCCGCCGAAGCGGTGCAATGGCACGACGACGAGATCACCGAACTGCCGAGCGGGGCGGTGTTGCTCGCCAGCAGCTCGCGTTGCGCGGTCCAGGCCTATCGCATCGGCAGTCGTGCCTGGGGCGTGCAGTTCCATCCCGAGGCCGACAGCGCGGTCCTGCAAGCGTGGGCTGACGCGGAAGACCAGATGGCACCGGCGCGGCGCAGCCAGCTAGAGCGGGCGATCGCCGAGGTCGCCACGGCCGAGAGGCGCCTGTTCGGATGCTGGCAGGGCCTTGCCGAACGATTCGCCGCCATTGTCAAAGAGAGGTGAGCTGCCCGGCTCAGAGAGGGAAGGGCATCTGATCGACGAACCGGTCGTTGAAATCGGCCCGCTCGGACAGCTCGACATATTCCACCTCTTCCAACAGAGCCATGGCCCCTGCGCGCTCTCGCATGCTCAACAGCGCCATCTTCGCCCCCTCTCCGGCCAAATTGCCCGCGCTCAGCAAACGCGATAGCGGCAGGTTCGGGACGAGGCCCAAGCGGATGGCGCTCCCAGGCGAAAGGTAGCTGCCAAAGGACCCTGCGAGCAGCACCTGCTGCAGGTCTCCGGCCTTGAGGCCGGCCTCCTCGAGCAGAACGTGCCAACCGGTCGCGATCGCCGCCTTCGCGAACTGGAGCTCGCGGATGTCGCGCTGCGACAGGTAGATCGAGTTTGCGACATCGCCTACCTCGTCGCGCCAGTAGAGGACGAAGACTCTCTCGTTGCCGAGCAGGGCGAGCCTTGAGCCGAGGCCGGGCGCAATGCGTGCCGCCTCCTCGTCGGGAACGAACCTTCCGGAGCTGTCGACGAGCTTGCATTCGACGAGCTCGGCAACGGCGTCCACGAGCCCGGAGCCGCAGAGCCCCTCCGGTTCGCCGTCGCCGATGACGCCGAGCTCGATCTCGTCAGGGGTCATCTTCACGACCTCGATCGCGCCAGGCGCCGCCCGCATGCCGCAACGGATCGCCGCGCCCTCGAAGGCAGGGCCCGCCGGTGCCGCGGTCGCAAGAAGGCGCTCGCTGTTGCCGAGCACGAGCTCGCAATTCGTGCCGACGTCTATGAACAGGCGAATGCGCCCATCCCGGTCCATCCCCGAGGCGAGAAGACCGGCGACGATGTCGCCGCCGACATAAGCGCCAAAGGCAGGAAAGACCACCGCTCGGGCCCGCTCGTGCACCCTCACACCGACCTCGGTGGCGAGGATCTCGGGGAACAGCCTCGTCGACATGATGAAAGGCGCCACGCCCAAAGGACCGGGGTCGATGCCCAGCACGATATGGGTCATCGTGGCGTTGCCCGCAAGGGCGATTTCGTACACCTCTGCCGGGCTCACGCCCCCGGCTTGGCAGACGGCCTGTGCCAGCTCGTCCAGTGACTCGTGCGCGAGCCGGCAGAGCCTGTCCAGGGCTCGGTCGTCCGCGATGATGGCGCTGATACGGGCGATCACGTCCGCTCCGAAGCCCTGCTGCTTGTTGAGCATCGACTGCACGGCCACGGGCATGCCTGTCGACAGGTCGAGCAGTGTGGCGACGACGGTCGTGGTCCCGAGATCGAAGGCGATGGCGAAGACACGGCCGGTGGTGTCCCCCGGCTCGAGATCGATGAGCACGTCGTCCACGACCACGGCGGTCACCTTGTACCCGCTTTGGCGTAGCACCCGGCCCAGCGAGCGCAGCACGTGCACATCAGCTCGCAGCTCGAGGTCGTCCAGGCTCTTGAGCAGGCGCTCGAGATCCGTCGTCTGGTCCGACAGGCTCGGCGCGGTCAACTCGACGTAGCGCTTTTGGACCGCGGGACGCAGGATGACCCTGCGACCGACTCCTACCGTCGCCGCCTTCGGGCGCGTAACGAGCGGCGGCACCTCGACGCGAAGGTCGGTCGATACCTGAACGGCGCAGGCAAGCCGCCAGCCCGCGCGCAGCTCGTCGGCCGAGAAAGCCCGCGTGTCGGGCGGCGAGACGGGCGTGCCGGGATCGAGCAGCTTGACCTTGCACTTGCGGCAGGTGCCGTGACCCCCACAGGTCGAGTCGATGGCGATGCCGTTCCAGCTCGCCGCGTCGAACAGCGTCACGCCCGGGGGAACCCGGACCTTGTGGCCCGCCGGCTCGAAGAGGAGCTCGAAGCGGCCAGGGCCGTCACGTGGCGAGTCGCCGTCGGCTTCCAGCATGGTGTTCACGAGGTTATTCTCCAGGACGACCGGGGACGCCGAGGTGAGTTCCGCAGCGCCGACTAGCCGGTCGAGTTGGCCCGGATCGCTGAGATCAGCGCGGCCACGGCGCCGGTGAGCTCGCGATGGCGCGGGTAGCACAAGGCGATCTGGCGGGGCGTCAGGCGCTCGCGGGGAGCGAGCCAGGTGAGTGACGAGTCGACGGCCCGGCGGGCGGCCAGCTGGCCGATGCAGGCGTGGCCGAGGCCGGCGGCGACAAGACGCTGCAGGGCGAGGTTGTCATCGGTCCGGTAGACGATGCGCGGTGCGATGCCTCGCCGGCGCCATGCTTCCTCCAGCTCGATCTGACTGCTCCAGCGCCGTGTCCAGGCGACGAGCTCCATTCCGTCGATGAGGTCGAAGCTCAGATGCTCGACATCGCCCAGCGCGCTGTCGCGGCGGGTGAGGATCACCCATCGATCCTCCAATAGCGGGATGGCCTCCACTCGCTCGTCGGGCTCAGGGTTGAGCACGAACGCCAAGTCGAGCCGCCCGCGTCCCAGCCCGCTCACGATGGCCTGGATCTCCTCGACCTCGCTCAGGATCACCTCGACATCGTGGTGCGTCTCTCGGAACGAGCGGAGCGCGGCCGGCATCAACTCTGCAGCCGCCGTCTGCGACACGCCGACGCGGATGCGCGTCCGCTCGCCTCGCCGGGCCCAGTCGATGTCGGCGCCGATGGCTTCCACCTCACCCAGGGCGCGGCGAGCCCGCCGGTAGACGGCGGCGCCGCCGGTGGTGAGCTTCACCGCGCCACGGCCCCCGGGTCGGGTGAAAAGCTCCGTGCCGAGCGCACGCTCCAGCGAAGCCACCTGGTGCGAGATCGAGGACTGGGTGTAGCCGAGCTCGGCAGCCGCACGGCGGAACGACCCGAGGTCGGCGACTGCGAGCAGCGCCCTCAGCTCGCGCAGACCGACCCCCTTATCGATCGACCACACCGATCGTTCTGGCATCAATCATTCAGGTTAGTAGCGACAACTATTGTCGTAAAATAAGCACAGAGAACTGACCAGCGTCCGTTAGGCAATAGTGGCGATGCCCTTCATTACGAGAGAACGACGAGCAGCCAAGACAGGCCAAGGGCGGACGGATTGCGCCGTGCCAGCGGCGCCGGACGAGAGCGGGGTGACCGAGCTTCGGGCCCGCAGGCTCCGTTTCCTCATCTACGCGCTGGCCTTGCTCAGCTCGCTTCTCCAATCGGCCATCGCCCCACTCCTGCCCTCGTACGCGCACCGATTCGCCCTCGGCGGCGTGCAGATAGCGGCCCTGCTCGCGGCAACCGGGATCGCTGCCCTCGTCATCTCGCTACCGGCGGGCGCCCTGTCGGATCGTTTCGGTGCGCGAGTGCTGACCTTGTGGTCCGGCTGGCTCATCGTCGTGGCGACCATCGGCCAGGCCTTCGCCCCCTCCTTCGCGTTCCTGCTCGCCACTCGCTTCGTCTTCGGCCTCGGCTACGGCATCGTGTGGATCGCCGCCCTCACCTGGCTGGCGAGGGCCTCGGGCGACGAGTCGTGCCTGGCCGGCACGATCACGGCCTCGGGGCTCGGATGCATCATCGGCCCGGCTTTCGCCGGCTTCGTCGCCCAGTACTTCGGCCTTGCGGCGCCCTTTGTCGTCGCGGCGGTGATCACGCTCGCCGTGACGCTGATGCTGACGGCGATCGATCTCGAGGGTACGAGCTCGGCACGGCCCGCGGGCGTCCTCATGAGCGTCCGCGCAGCCGCCGGCGACCTCAAGGTGCTCGGCGCCACGGCGGCTGTAGCCATCGCCGGTGCAAGCGCGGCTCTCGTCACGCTGATCGGACCGCTCGAACTGCACGCGTCCGGCACTTCCGAGGGTTCGATCGGTTTCATCTTCTCGGTCGCCGCCGTCTTGTTCATGCTGAGCAGTGCCGCCACGAAACGGGCCGGGCTGCGGGCCGTTCGCCTCAGGACAATTCTCGGCGCGGGGCTCGTCCTCGCTCTCGTCATGTCACCCGCGACGCTGAGCACCGCCCCGCTCCTCGTCGCCGTGATGCTCTGCGCCACGTCCGCGGTCCGCGCGGTCTTGTGGGCGGTCGGGTACCCGCTCGGTGCGTCGGGGGCCAACCAAGCCGGGATAGGGCTCGGCGTCGTCATGGGCCTGCTCAATCTCGTGTGGGCGATGTCGACGATCGTCAGCCCGCTCCTCGCAGGTGCCCTCGTCGGTCCGCTCGGGGCACGCGCCACCTTCGCCATCGCCCAGGTCGTGCTCGGGACCAGCCTCGCCATCGGCTGGCTGGCCTTTCATATGCGGGTGCCGGTGCGCGGTGTGAGAGTCCGGCACCTTTGAGCTTCCTCTGAGGCGTCGCCAGGGAGCGTCGTGTGAGGCGTCGCCAGGGAGCTTTCCCTAAGGCGTCGCCAGGTCGGAGCTCTCGAGCCGCTCTGCTCGCCCGCGCTGTGCCCCCGCCCGCGCTGTCCGCCCGCGCTCAGTGCCCGGGGCGCCGGTCGATGTGCCCGGGCGGCCGGTTGCGGTGCCCGTCGGAACACGGGACGACTTCTCCTCAGCACCGCTTGTCTCGGCGGCGATGCGAGCACCGAGCTCACCTTGGGCGATCGCTTCGACGAGGCCCTCGATGTCCGGATCCCAACCACGGACGTCGCGGAGCACCGGCACGTGCTCGCGCACGGCCTCGTAAGCAACGGCGGTCCCGCGCCCGAGCGGCCATCGCCCGCGCATGTCGACCGCCTGGGCGGCCGTGATGAGCTCGTAGGCGACCGTGCGATGCACGAGCGAGACGAGCTCGTGGGCCCGGCGCACCGAGAGCGGGGCCATGCTCGCATCGTCCTCGATCCCCTCTGCCACCTGCCCGGCGTAGTCGAGGGTCACCGGCCGCGCCAGTGAGCGGGACTCGGCGGCGAGTGCGGCGCACCAGCGGCCCATCGGCTTCAGGCCGTTGGTGGGTCCCTGCTCGAGGGCGAGCTCGCTGGGGAGGCCACTGAAGTGGTTCCAGAGCAGTTTCTGCACCCGCTCGTTGGCGCCCTTGATGGCGTTGGCAATGGCGAGGCGCAACAGGTCGAAGGCCATTGCCAGCCCCACCACGTCGAAGTTGCCGACCGAGATGATCACCCCCTCGCCGACGAGCACGAGCGGGTTGTCGTTCGGCGCGTTCAGCTCGGCCTCGAGGTTGGAGCGGGCATAGCCGAGCGCGTCGTAGAGCGCTCCGTGGCTGCGGGGCACGCAGCGAAACGAGAGGGGATCCTGCAGATTGCGAGCCGCGCCCAGCTCCCAGAGGTACGAGCCCTCGAGCACCCGGCGCAACCGGTCGGCGGCCGCGGTCAGCCCGGCCTGGTGCTGCAGCTGGCTCGTGCCGGGGTGGATGATCGAGAGGTTCCCGGCAAAGCCCTCGAGCGACAAGGCCGCCGCCACCTGCATCAAGTCGACGAGGTCGGTGACGTCGTGGAGCACGAGCGCCCCCCGGCCGAGGGTCACGCCGTTGGCGCTGATCAGCGCCAGGGCCTCTTTCGGAGCGAGCACGATCGGCTCCAGCCCGACCCGTGCCAGTGCCTCCCGACCGGTCATCACCTCGCCCCCGACCTCGGCGTGCCCGATGCCGATCAGAACCTTGCCGATGTCGGACATCTCCGACAGGTCCCCCTGGCCGACCGAGCCGATCTCTCTGACGACGGGTTGGACGTCACGGTTGAGCACCTCGACGAGCAGCTGCGCGAGCTCGCAACGCACGCCCACGCCTGCCGTCGCCATGCCATTGACCCGGGACACCATCATCGCCCGCACCACGTCGCTCGGCAGCGGCTGGCCGTAGGAGGAGGTCAGGTCCGCCACCGTGGCAAAGGAGAACTGCTCGAGCTGCTCGGGCGGGATCCGGTACCGGTAGAACGAGCCGAGCCCGGTGTTGAGTCCGTACACGGTCTCGCCACGCGCCAGCACCGCGTCGACGACGTCACGGGCCCGCCGCATGCGCCGGAGGGCTTCGTCCGAAAGAACCACCCGCGCCCGCCCACGAGCCACAGCCACGACATCCTCGACGCTCAGGTCGTCCCCGGTCAGCTCGACGAGTTTTTCGTTCATGTGGCCCGTTGCGCCGCCTCCCCCGGCACAGCCTCCTCTCGGTGGTCACAAATTATCACTGCCTGCGCGAGAACCGCGATTCCCCGACCGATGTCCTCCAGGTCGGTCCATTCCTCTGGGCAGTGGCTACGACCGGCCCGGGAGGGCACGAACACCATGCCCATGGGGCCGAGGCGCGCCATGTAGGACGCGTCGTGGCCGGCACCGCTCGGGATGCTGAGCGACTCGATCCCCTGTGACCTCGCGGCCTGGCCGATGGCGCTCGCCACCCAGTCCGTCACGAGGACCGGTGGCTCGCGAGAGATCCAGCTCAAAGACGTGCCGAGGTGACGGCGAGCGCCGATGGCGCCGAGCTCCTCGCCGAGCTTGCGCTCGAACTCGGCCAGGGTTTTCTCCTCGGCGCTTCGCGCCTCGGCCCACAGGTCCGCCTCGGCCGGGACGACGTTGGAAGCTCCGGGACGGACCTCGAGACGCCCCGTTGTCGCCACGCCCCCGGCGGCTGGCCGCGCGTGGGCAAGGCGCTGGATGGCAAGCCGCTCGCCGGCCAGGGCCGCCTCGACGGCAAGCAGCTCGACGGCAAGCCGTTCGATGGCAAGGGCCGTCTCCGCGGCTCCCAAAAGGGCGTCCCGGCGCTTGCCCATAGGGGTCGTCCCCGCATGGTCCGCTTGCCCGGTGATGTGCGCGAGCAGCCTGTGGATGCCGACGATGCCGGTCACCACGCCGATCGGGACCCGTGCCTGCTCGAGGACCGGGCCCTGCTCGATGTGCAGCTCCAGGTAGCAGTGCAGGCCGGCGGACCAGCGCGCCCCTGCCAGTGCGCCCGGCCGCCCCCCGGCCTCCTCGAGCGCCTCGGCGAGAGTGCGCCCGTCCGGGCCCACCAGGGCCAGGTGACCCTCGTCTAGCGCCCCCGCCATGGCGCGGCTGCCGACACAGCTCAAGCCGAAGTCGTTCGGCTCCTCTCCAAGGAAGTCCACGACGACGAGGTCGTGCTCGAGCTCGGCGCCAGCCTGGCGCAGGCAACGGACCGCCTCGATGGCGCCGAGCACACCGACGATGCCGTCGTAGCGCCCGCCGCCCTGCACGGTGTCGGTGTGGGAACCGGTCACGATCGCGCCGGAGCGACCGGCGCCGGGCGGGTGGGCCTCGCCGGGCGGGTGGGCCTCGCCGGACGGACCAGTCGCGCCGGACGGACGAGTCGCGCCGGACGGACCAGTCGCGCCGGACCGGCCGGCAGCGCCGGGCAGCCTGCCGATGAGGTTGGCCGCCGCGTCCGTCTCGACCGTCAGCCCCGCCTCCTCCATCCTCCCGGCGACCCACTCGCGCCCGGCGCGGTCAAACCGGGAGAAGACACGGCGCGTCCAGCCCGGGGCATCCGGGTCCCGGTGCGACGCCAGCGTCTCAAGGTCCTTAGCAACCCGAGCGAGGTCTGGAGCAGGCAGCGAGCTCAAGACGAGCTCTCTGCCGGCCCGTAGCCGATCAGCGTCACGCCCATGATCCGCTCCACCTCTTCGAGGGCGAAGCGATCCCGCGTGCTTGAAGACAGCGGCAGCAGCGACCGGTCGACGACGAAGAGCGCCACGTCGCGGCCCTCGGTCATCTCGGCGATGGAGACCGGCCGCCCGTCCTCGAGCGACAGGGTGGCTATGACGTCGGGATAGGTGGCGATGCGCTCACCGTCGAGGTCCACGGTCATGTACTCGTTCAAGTAGCGGACGACGTGCCCGTCGACCGAGACAGAGCCATGGTCGAAGCCGCCCGCGGTCCGGAGCGGGTCAAGGTTGTGAAGCGGGCCCCAGGCGACAACCCTGCCGCCGGTCACCTCGATCGCCGCCCCGACGACGGCGTCCGCGCCACGCGCGGCGCGCATGGCCGAGCCGAGCGACAGGGCGTAACTGACAGCGCCCAGGGCGGCATGTTCCTTCACATAGGACGCCTCTACCGGATGGCGAGCGGCGGCGATGAAACCGCCGGCGCGCACACAGACGTCGCGCAGCACGTCGGAGGTGGCGATCACCTGGCCCCGGACGACGACCTCGAGGCCGCCGCACAGTTCACGGTTCCCGCCGGCGACGGCCTGCACCGTCTCGTAGCCAGGCCGCGTGGTGAGGCCCATGGCGCCGAGCTTGCCGGTCGGGTGGGCCCGCACGTCGCCGCTCGCGTCGAGCACCACCATGCCGAGGACAGCGGACTGGATCCAACCGTTCAGCGTGGTCGACGAGCCGTTCTGGGCGGTCATGACGGCCTCCACCGGCCAGTCGAGCTCGTCGGCCACCAGCTCCAGCGCGCGCACGTAGTCGAGCGGGCGAATCTCCCTGTTCGGCGAGGCCGGTGCACCGATGGCAGTGACCGTGACGACGACGTCATCGTCGTCGAGCTCGTCGACAGAGCAAAGGACGGGGCGGCCGACGCGCGTCGCCAGGTCCCCCATCATCACGCCGTGGTCGACCCAGCCGCCTCCCCCGCTGGCGAGCACCGAGCCACCCCAGACGGCATCGAGGGCGTCGTCGGGTGTCAGCTCTCGTCTCATTGCCCATCCTCCTGATCGATCCGCAGCCCGAGGCCGGCGCTGCTGGCCGCGGACATCGCTTCGCTGTAGCCCGCGTCCGCATAGCGCAGGACGCCGAGGCCGCTGTCCGCGTCGAGGCCGCGCCGTAGACGCTCGGCCGCCGCCTCGCTGCCGTCGGCGACGATCGTGACGCCGGCCGACTGCATGTAGCCGGCGTAACCGGCACCACCGGCGTGGACGGCGACGAGATCGGCGCCCGAGGCCGAAAGCAAGAGGCCGTCGAGGATCGGCCAGTCGGAGATGGCACCCGACCCATCGGCCATGCCCTCGGTCCCGATGTGGGGATGGGTCATCCCACCGGAGTCGAAGTGGTCGCGGGTAAAGGCCACCGGTCCGGCGAGGCATCCTCCCCGGACGAGCCCGTTGACGGCGACTGCGAACCTGGAGCGCTCCCCATGGCCGAGCCAGCAGCTGCGCGCCGGCAAGCCCTGCGGTGCCACGTGTCCCCGGGCGAGTGAGATCCAGGACTCCACCTCGGGGCGGAACGACATCTCGACCACGAGCCGGTCGAGCTCGGCGAGGTCCGAGGACTCGCCGCTCAGGGCCACCCAGCGAAACGGACCGATCCCGCGGCAGAAGAGGGGCCTCAGGTACCGCTGCGCGAATCCGTCGATCGTGAAGGCGTCACGGACCCCGGCGGCTGCGGCCTGCACCCGCAGGTTGTTGCCGTCCTCGAAGACGACAGCGCCGGCAGCCTTCAGGCCCAGCATCGCCCGGACCTGGAGAGCCATCGAGCGCCGGGCTCTGTCCGCGACGCCCGCCGGGTCGACTAGGCGAAGGGCGCGCCACTCCTCGAGCGAGCAGTCGACCGGGCAGTAGCCGAAGACGGCGTCGTGCGCAGCCGTGAGGTCGGTCACGACGTCGGGCACGACGCCTTTGTCGGCGAGCTCACCGTAGACGGCCGCGGCGTTGCCGAGGAGGCCGATGACGCTGCCTTCTGGTCGGGCGCTGACCAAGGCGAGCGCCTTTTCCAGGTCGTCGGTCACCGAGGCGAGATGGCCCCGCTCGAGGGAGCGGTCGCACTTGTCGGGGTCCACCTCGACCACGATCCCGCAGCCACCTGCCAGCGCGATCGCGAGCGGCTGCGCCGATCCCATCCCGCCGAGACCGGCCGTGAGCACGAACCGGCCGGCGAGCGAGCCCGCGAAATGCTCCCTCGCCACCGCCTGCAGGAGCTCGTAGACACCTTGCAGGACACCCTGGAAGCCGATGTACTGCCAGTCCCCGGCGGTGAGGCCGCCCCACATGATGAGACCACGGTCACACAGTTCGTCGAAGTACTCCGGGGTGGCGTAGTGGCCGACGACGTTCCCGCAAGCCATCAAGACCAAAGGGGCGTCCGGCGAGCTCGGGAAGACGCCCACGGGCTTTCCCGACTGCACGACGAGCGTCTCGTCCTCCCCGAGGCGCTCGAGAGAAGCCACGATCCTGGAGTACGACCTCCAGTCCCGGGCGGCCTTGCCCCTTGCCGCGTAGACGACCAGGTCCTCAGGACGCTCGCCGATCTCGAGCACGTTCTCGAGCATCCGCAAGAGCGCCTCCTGACGCCAGCCCCGGCAGCGGAGCTCGCCGCCGCGCTGAGCGGTCACCGTCGCGGGCCTGCTCGCATCAACCACCGTCCGCTTCTCCTCGGGCGCGCTCGACGACGCGCCCGCGCCCGGCGGACCCCTGCAGCCGGGAACCGTCCCAGACCACCTCGCCACGCGAGACCGTGAGCACGACCCGGCCGGGGAAAGCCATCCCGTGATACGGGCTCCACCCCGCGTTCGAGTGCAGGAGGCGCTCGTCGAGGGTGAACGGCATCTCTGGGTCGAATGCCATGACGTCTGCGTCCATGCCGGGGCTGAGCGAGCCTTTCGCGTGCGAGATCCCGAAGATCCGCGCCGGCGCCGCCGCCACGAGGCGGGAAAGCGCGCTGAGGCTCTCTCCCCGGGCGAGCAGCCCTGCAGCCAGGACGCCGACAAGGGTCTCGGTGCCCGGGGCGCCCGAGTGATTGTCGAAGATCGCGGGTCGCGTCTTGTCCGAAACCGGCCAGGGCGCATGGTCGGAGGCGACCACGTCGACTGCCCCGCTGGACAGCCGCTCCCAGAGCTGTCCCACTTCGCTCGCCGAGCGCAACGGCGGGTTGATCTTCAGTCGACCACCCTGGAGCACCATGTCGTCCTCGGAGAAACACAGGTAGTGCGGGCATGTCTCCGTGCTCACCTGCAAGCCTTCGGCGCCGTAGCAACGGGCGAGGTCGACCGATCGGGCGAGGCTCAGGTGGCACAGATGCAGGGGCGCCCCGGTCTCGCGGGCGTACTCGAGCGCCGTCAGCACCGCCTGGGTCTCGCTCACCGGCGGACGCGTCCGGCAGTGGGCGATCGGGGCGGGATCGCCCGAGGCGCGCGCTCGCGCCAGCAGGGGCTTGATGATCTCCTCGTTCTCGGCGTGCACGCAGGCGACGCTTCCGTGCTCGCGGATCGCCGCGAGGACCTCGAGGAACTGATCGTCGGGGATGCGCGGGAAGCGTTGGGGGTCGGTGCCGAACAGCGACAGCTTGAACCCGACTGCTCCGGCCTCGACGAGCGGGGCGACTTCGAGGGCACCGGTCCCGGGGCGCACCGTCCCGAGCAGGGCGACGTCGACGAGCGCCTCCTCAGCGACCCGGTCGCGCTTTCGTGCCATGACAGGCGGGCTCACGACCGGTGACGCCACGTCGTAGGGCATGTCGATCACCGTGGTCACACCACCGGCGGCGGCGGAGGCCGTCAGCGCCCGGATGCCTTCGCCGGCATGGCTTCCCGAATGGACGTGGCAGTCGATCGCGCCCGGAAGCAGGTAGGCGTCTCCGAGATCGATCCGTGTCTCGGCGGGCCCGGAGGCCTCGCCTTCTCGCACCTCGGCGATGCGCCCCGCCACAACACGGATCTCTCCTCGGGCCGGCTCGCCAGGGCCGTTGACAACCCGCCCGACGAGAGAGAGCTCTACCGCCGGCATGTCATCGCCGGCCGCGGTTCTCGGCGTTCTCGCCGGCGCTGCCGGCACCGGCGTTCCCCGCAGCGGGCTTGCTTCGAGCCCGGGCACCGTGTCGATGTCGAGCCGCGCGCATAGCGATTGGCATCATAATCGTCGCGCCCTTGCGGCCCCGGGCTGCTCGCCAGCCGCTGCCCCCGTCCGGTCCACGCGCGCCGGACACCTCGCGGAACTTCCCGCCTATGCCTCGCGAGAGGGCACCCGCCAGTGTCCGTGAAGAACGAGCAACAGGAACAAGGCTGTGGGCGGATGCGCGGGCCGCCCTGCTAGCTTCGTGCTCTGATTAGCCTCCGGTCTCGGTGTCGCCACTTTCGCCTGCGCCGGGATGTAGCACAGGGAGGAGGAGTTGAGTTGCTCGTGTACCTCTTGAAGCGTGTCGGACTGGCGCTGATCACGCTCGTGTTGCTGAGCGTGATCATTTTCTTCGCCGGCCAGGTGCTCCCGGGCAACGCGGGACGGGCGATACTCGGGCCCTTCGCCTCCCAGCAAGCAGTTCTCAGGCTCGACCACAAGCTCGGTGTCGATCGCCCGCTCATAGTCCAGTACTGGAGCTGGGTCACCGGAATCGTACGGGGCAACCTCGGGACCTCTTACCAGTTCCAGGCGCCGGTCAGCTCCTTCCTCTTCCCGGCCCTCGGGCGCTCGCTCAAGTTAGCGGCCTTCGCCTTTGTCATCGTCGTGCCCCTCAGCATCCTCGGCGGGGTCATCGCGGCCCTCAACCGAGGGCGGTTCGTGGACCGCTTCATCAGCACCACCAGCCTCTCGCTGTCGACAGTGCCCGAGTTCGTGTCGGGGGTCGTTCTCATCGTGCTGTTCGCCATCGACCTCAAGGTCCTGCCGGTCACCGGCAACGCCCCGCCCGGTTCGCCGTTCCTGACCCAGCTGAAATACCTGATCCTTCCCGCCATCCCGCTCGTGTTCGTCCTCTTCGGCTACGTCGCCCGCATGGCCCGGGCGGGCACGATCGAGTCGCTCGACTCGGACTATGTCCGCACGGCGACGCTGAAGGGGCTGCCCCGCCGGGTGGTGATCCGACGGCACGTGCTGCGCAACTCGCTGCTGCCGACGATCACGGTCATCGCCACCCAGACCGGTTACCTGATCGGCGGGCTCGTTGTGGTCGAGAAGCTCTTCACCTACCCGGGCATCGGCACGCTGATCATCACCGCCGCCTACGACAAGGACTTCCCCATGCTCGAGGCCGGAGTCCTCTTCATCGGCATCGTGTACCTCACAGCGACGCTGATCGCCGACATCCTCTATACGGTGTTGAACCCGCGAATCAGACTGGGGAAGGCGGAGTGACAGGGATCGGGCACCTGTCGCCTCCGCTCGGCGCCACGCCGACGAACGCCCCGGCCGACTCGTCCTCCGTCGGCGCGGCAGGTGCGCTCGACGTCTCGGTAAAGCGTGTCCGCGAGGAGCAATTCCGCCAGCTCTTGCACTCGAGGACCTTCCTTTTCGGGTCCTTGATCCTGATCTGGTGGGTCGTCTGTGCCATCTTCGGGACCTCGTTCGTCCCTTACAACGCCACCGCGACGAACATCTTGAACACCAACCTGGCGCCTTCTGCCGGCCACTGGTTCGGGACCAACGATGTCGGCAACGACGTGTTCTCGCGGGTGATCGTCGGTGCCCGCGACATCCTCGAGATCGCCCCGCTCGCCACGCTGCTCGGCACCGCGCTCGGTACGACTATCGGCCTCGCCCAGGGTTACCTCGGGGGTGCCTTCGACATGATCGTGGGCAGGATCGTGGACGCCTTCCTTTCTCTTCCGACCGTGATCGTGGCCTTTATCTTCGTCGTGGCAGTCGGCCCGAGCACGGCGACGCTCGTGCTTGTCATCGGCTTCGTCTTCTCCCTCATCATTGCGAGGACGGTGCGCACGGCCGTCCTCCAGGAACGGGAGCTCGACTACATCGCGGCTGCCCGGCTGCGCGGGGAGAGCGTCCTGCACATGATGTTCGTCGAGATCCTGCCGAACGTGCTCGGTCCCATCATCGTCGAGTTCACCGTCCGGCTCGGCTACGCCATCTTCACGATCGCGACGCTGTCGTTTCTCGGCTTCGGCGTGCAGCTGCCGACGCCGGACTGGGGCGCCGATGTCGCCAGCAACTACCCGTACCTGGCCGCCGGCTACTGGTGGGAGACGCTCTTCCCGGCTCTCGCGATCGCCTCGCTCGTCATCGCGATAAACCTCATCGGCGACGCCCTCGAGGCGGTGCTCATCCAATGACCCTCGCAACGTCCTCCGGCCTGCCCACCACGGTCGAGGAGCCGTCCACGACGCTGGATGTGAGCCACCTCGACGTGAGCTACCGCGTGCGGGACAACGACCGGCTGGCCCTTCGCGACGTCTCGTTCAGCATCGCGCGACAGGAGTCCTTCGGCCTTGTCGGCGAGTCGGGGTGCGGCAAGTCCACGACTGCCCTGGCGATCACGCGCTACCTCCCGCGCAACGGGCGCGTCAGCGGCGGCTCGATCACCGTCAACGGGCAGGACCCCGCGACGATGGACAATCGCGATCTGCGCAAATTCCGGGCTCGCACGGTCTCGATGGTCTACCAGGAGCCCGGTCGTGCCCTCAACCCTTCGCTCCGTGTGGGACGTCAGGTGGCCGAGGTGTACGAGATCGCCGGAGAGTCGAAGCACGAGGCAATGGCGGGTGCCGAGGAATTGCTTCGCACGGTGCAGATCGCCGATCCGGGGCGCGTGTTGCGGTGCTACCCGCACCAGCTCTCGGGCGGCATGTTGCAACGCGTCATGATCGCGATGGCTCTTGCCTCTCAGCCTTCGCTCCTCATCCTCGACGAACCGACGACAGCGCTCGATGCCACAGTGGAGGCCGAGGTCCTCGACCTCGTGTCGTCACTGCGCCAGCAGTTGAGCACCTCAGTGCTCTTCATCAGCCACAACCTTGCGGTGATCGCGAAGATGTGCGACCGGGTCGGGGTCATGTACGCCGGTGAGATCGTGGAGCAAGGGCCGGCAAGGGAGGTGTTCGACAACCCGCGGCACCCATATACGGTCGGGCTGCTGCGTTGCGTGCCACGAGGCGGTCAGCGCAAGGACCATGGCCGCCTCGACACCATTCCCGGCTTTCTTCCCGGCCCGGGCGAGGTCCAAGTCGGTTGCATCTTCGCCAAACGCTGCGCGCTCGCGAAGGAGCGTTGCAGCGAGGAGACGCCACCGATGTACGAGGTGAGCGCCTCGCGTACCTCGCGCTGTCACTTCCAGGAGCAGGCACCCGACCTCCCGCGGGCAACCCCGGAGGACGTCCAGCTGCGCAGTCCCGACTCGGCCCTGGAGCCGCTGATCCGCCTCCGGGGCTTGTCGAAGACCTTCCACGTCGGCCGTGAGCATGTGCGCGCCGTCGTCGGCGTCGACCTCGACCTCAAGGCAGGCGAGACCCTGGGCCTCGTCGGGGAGTCCGGGTCGGGCAAGACGACCATCGCCCGCGTGCTCCTCGGCCTCAGCGTGCCCGACAAGGGATCGTCGATCGAACTTGAGGGATCGCCGCTGGCGCCCGAATGCACCCAGCGCGACCGCAAGCAGTTGCAGGCAATGCAGATCGTCTTCCAGAACCCGGACTCGGCGTTGAACCGGCGTCACAGCGTGCGTCACATCATCACCCGCTCGCTCAAGAAGCTGGCGGGCCTCTCGGGCGAGCGCTGCGAGCAACGCCTTGTCGAGGTCGTCCACTCGGTGCGGATGGAGGAGCGCCATCTGCAGTTGCGCCCCTACCAGCTCTCCGGCGGCCTCAAGCAACGGGTCGCCATCGCCCGCGCCTTCGCGGGAGCACCGCGCGTCCTCGTCTGCGACGAGCCGACCTCGGCCCTCGACGTCTCGGTGCAAGCCGCCATTCTCAATCTCCTCGCCGACCTGCAAAGCCGCGAGGGGGTGACCTACGTCTTCATCTCGCACGACCTCGGCGTGGTGCGCTACCTGTCCGACAGCATCGCCGTGCTCTATCTCGGCCGGGTCATGCAGTACGGTCCGGCCGAGACCGTCTTCTCCGGTCCCCATCACCCTTACACCGAGTCGCTGCTCTCCGCGGTGCCGAGCCTGGACGGGACGCGCCGGGAGCGGATCCGCCTCCAAGGTGAGATCCCGAGCGCGGCGCACTCACCCTCGGGCTGCGTCTTCCACACCCGCTGCCCGCGTCGACTCGAGAACGGGCTCTGCGAGTCGAGCGAGCCTGCGCTCGTCGAAGTCGAGCCCGGCCACATGATGCGCTGCCACATCCCCGTTGACGAGCTGAGACGGCTCCAGGCGACTGAGGACGCCGGCCGCTAGCCGAATATCTTGTGGGACTCCTCGAAGATCTTGTCAGTGTGGCTCGGGACCTCGTCGTAAATGGCTGACATGCGCTGATAAAGGGCGTGATTGTCTGCGTCAGGGACGAAGGCCGGCTCCCACGACACCATGTTGTCGATCGCTTCGTCCCACGAAACGTACAGGTCCTGACCAACAGCTGCGCAGATCGCCGAGCCCAACCCCGCGGCGTTGTTCATCTTGCTCCGGACGGCCGGGATCCCGAAGACGTCGGCGAAGATCTGCACGAACACCTCAGAGTTCGAACCCCCGCCCGAGATGACCAGCCGGTCGTAGGTCTCCCCCGTCTCCTTGCCCATCGCCATGCCACAGCGGTAGATGGTCAGAGCGATCCCCTCGAGTATTGCCCGATAGACGTGGAACCGGTCGTGGCGTACGTCGAAGCCGAGAATGGCGCCCTTCTTGAAGGGAGCCTCGGTCGGCGCGAGCCAGTCAAGGATCACCATCAGGCCGTCGGAGCCGGCCGGGACCTTTGCCGCCTCGAGGTCGAGATACTTCTCAACCGTGACACCGCGCTTGTCCGCCGCTGCTCTTGCTTCTTCTCCGAGCAGGTCCCGCCACCAGGTGACCGTCCACATGCCTCGGCGGATGCCGGAGCTCTCGTACAGGTACTTGTGCGGAATCGAGGCGAAATTCGACCAGAAGCTCGAGGCATCCACGATGTTGCGCTGCCCGGTCGTCATGCTGGCGATGTAGGTGCCCAACGAGACCAAGAGCGTGTCCGGCGAGCGCAGCCCGCACCCTAGAGCTTCCACCGCCTTGTCGTTGGCCGTGGCGAAGACCGGCAGACCCGCTGGGATACCGGTGTGGCGCGAGGCCTCGGGTGTCACCGAGCCCAAGACGTCGCCTGGCATGACCAGCTCGAAGAGCATCTCTCGCGGGATCTGGTACTTCGAGAAGCCCTCGTCATCGCGCAGCCACTCCCACCTATCCGTGCTGATCGGCCACACGCCTGCGTAGTTGGCAGCCGTGTCGTTGAACTCGCCGGTCATCCGGTGAGTGATGTAGCCCGATGAGGTGGTGACGTAGCGAACATCCGGGTCGGTGTGCTCATAGGGCCGCGACACCCGTGCGTCCATCCAGCTCATGACCGGGCTGGCCAACGTCCCGTCTCCTTTGAGCAGCGCTCGACAGAAGCGGATCGTGCACAGACCCACGCCGACTATGTCTGCGACATCTCCTGGAAAGGTCTCCATGGCACGACGACTGGCCTCCCCTATCGAGAACCAGAGGTCGTCGTCGGGGTGCTCTACGACGTCCGGCCGCGGCGTGTCATTCGGCCGCAGTGCTTGGCGTCCCTCGCACACCACGGTCCCGTGTTCGTCGAAGACGGACACCTTTGTGCTCTGTGATCCGTTGTCTATACCGACCAGGTAGTGCGTCACTCTCATCTCCCAAAGCCGCAGACGTGACTCTCTATGCCTTGAAGATCGTGCCTCTGTTCATGATCCCATTCGGATCGAACGCGTCTTTCAGCTTGCGCAACATGTAATAGGCGCTCCCGTGCTCCTGCTCGGTCCAGTCCGTCCGGTACTTCCCAATTCCGTGGTGGTGTACCATCGAACCGCCGTGCTTGAGCGCCTCCTCCACGATGATCGCGTTGAGTGGGATGTGGTACTTCGTGATCTCCTCCTGCGGATCGCAGTTGATGTTGTAGTCATAAACGAAGTACAGATTCGTCCCCGTCTGATAGCTATGGGATGAGTGCGCACCTAGCATTGTAAGGTCTGATGCATAAGGATATCCGGTACGGATCCGATGCATTACCGCCTTGTAGATCTCCCCTATGTCAGACCAGTTGGCCGAGATCTCGGTCGTATAGCCGAGATTGTGCTCCGTGCGCATCCACTCTTGCTCGGCAATGATCTTGTCCATTCCCCAGTTCAGGTCGCTGAACCACTGCTCTATCCGGACCGGGTCCACATCTTCGTGGTGGATCTTGGCGACGACGCGGTCGATCTCGGCAACCGTGGCCTCGACGATGGCCTTGGGGCCCTCGGAAATGAAGATGAGGACACACTTGTCCTTGTAGAAGTCGTCGAAGTGCTGACGAGCGTCCTCCTCGGAGTAGACGCGGCACACCGAGGGACGAAAGCCGTCGGTAACGACCTCACGAATGACGTCGATCCCGTCGTCCATGCTGTCGACGAGGAACCCCCGGTACTCGTTGTTCTCCGGCCTGTAGCGGTAGAGCCTGACCGTGACCTCGGTGATGAAGCACAGGGCGCCTTCGTTCCCGATCACGATCTGCCGGATGTCGGGCCCTGCCGCACGGCGGGGCACGTTCTTTATCCGGCAGATCGTCCCGTCCGGGAAGACCGCCTCGAGCCCGACGACCATGTCCTCTATCCCTCCGTAGAGGGTCGAGAACTGCCCGGTCGAGCGCGTCGCCGTCAGCCCGCCCATCTGGGCCAAGGGCTTGGACTGGGGCGAGTGGCCCGTCGTGAGGCCCTGCAGCCGCACGGCGTCCTCAAGCGTCTGCAGGACAACACCACACTGCGCCGTCGCCATCATGTTGACGGGGTCGATGCGGACGATCTCGTTCATGGAGGAGCCGTCGAGCACGATCGTGTCCTCCACGATCGTCTCGAGCCCGCCTTCGGTCGAAGTGATCCCGGTGCGGGGCACCACGTTGATCTTGTGGTCGTTTGCGAATCGCAGGACCTTGGCGACTTCCGCAGCGGACCTTGCCGACACGACCGCGGTCGGGATCGGACCGATGAAGATCCCGTTGACCGCCATGTACTTCTTGAACCGGTCGACGCTCGCCGCCCGCAGCAGGTCCTCGTCCACACACACTTGGCCCTGACCGACCAGCTCGGCCAGTGCGCGTCTGATTTCTTCACGATTCAGGTCTGAGACCGATTGCACCATGGACCTATTCTCCTCTTTGGAACGTCGTTCCCGGTTCTGTCACCGGACGAGGTAGCCGCCGTCGACCACCAGCACGTGACCATTCACGTAATCGGAGGCCCGGCTGGCCAGAAAGACCGCGGCACCCATGAGATCGGCCGCGTCGCCCCACCTGCCGGCGGGGATATGGTCCAGCACGCGTTGGTTGGTCTCGGGGTTCGACCGAGTGGCCTCGGTGATCGCAGTCGCGTAGTACCCGGGCGCGATCGCGTTCACCTGGACGTTGTATTGAGCGAGCTCGTCGCAGTACGCCTTGGTAAAGCCGACCAGGCCGTGCTTGGTGGCCGCGTAGGCAGGCGACCACTGGCCGCCCAGGAAGGAGAACAGGGAGGCGATGTTGATGATCTTGCCCGAGCGCTGAGCGACCATGAGCTTAGATGCTTCGTAGCTGAGCTCGAATGCGGCCGTCAGGTTGAGAGCGATCATCGGGTCCCAGTCGCCCCGGCCGAAGTTGCCCACTGACGCCAGGTTGCAGATCCCCGCCGAGTTCACCACGATGTCCACGGCTCCATAGGTCTCAACGCAGCGGTCGATGACCGTCTTTGGCGCGCCGTTCCCGGTGATGTCGATGGTGAGGACCTCGGCTCTTGACTCCTCGGCCTCGATGAGCTGGCGTGTCTCACCGCCGTCGTCCATGACGGTCGGGATGAAGATGTTCGCACCCGCCTTGGCGAGAGCCAGTGAGAACGCCTGACCCAAGCCGGTGTTACCTCCGGTCACTATGGCGGTCTTTCCCTTGAGTGAGAACAGGTCCATCGAAAACTCGCGAATATTCACGCTTGTACCGCCTATCGGTTCGTGACCCTCGTTCTGGTCGCCGGACGACTTCGTGCATGCGAAAGGAAATGGCCCCGGACTGCCCCTTCGGCGGCGCGCCCTTCGGCGGCGCCGGGAGCCCCTCCGGGACGCCCGCTCGGGACCGGCGACGGGACTCGAGGCCCCAGCCGGCCCCCAGACACGACCCGGGGGTGGTCAAAGGCCGATCAGCTCGATCCGGATCCTCACGCAGGCCTGAAGAAGGGATTGAACGGGGATCGGGCAGCGCTGATGAACTCGGCGGCCCTGGGGAGCCCCTCTTTAGCCTTGCGCAGCGCCTCGAGCGTCGCGACCTGGTTGTTACGGAAGACCTCGACTTCGTCGTCGGCATTCGGGTTGACCCAGACGGCAACGATCAGGACAAGGTTCTCGACCTCGCCTTCGTCGATCACGGATTCCTCGAGAGCGCGGCCGACGCCCTGGGCAACGCCTGCTTGGGCGGGTCCCCATGTCATGTTGCCGTGAACGGGCCCGGCGATCGCCGCCTTGTTCACGAACAGTGTGGGCGGCACGGCTGGTACACCAGGTTGGGCGACGGCGACGAAGGGCGCGTGCCCGGCGCTCGGCGTGGCGAGCGCGCTCGCCCAGGCCGTGCCGACCGGGCCGTCCCGGCGCCCCAGCACGACGTTGATGTGAGCGGCATTGATGCCGTCTCCGATAAAGGACTCACCGATAAGCATCAACTGTCTCCTTCCCATGGCTTCAGAACGGCGCGCACGACCCGGCCCTCGAGCATGGCCGCAAAGGCCTCGTTAACTCCCTCGAGCGGGTACCGCGCGGTGACGAAACGGTCGAGCGGGAACCTGCCCTCCGCGTACAGGCGCATGATCAAAGGCATGTCGAGCGCGGGACGGGCGGAACCGTAGAACGTTCCGGTCACGATCTTCTCGGAGCGGACAACCACGTTTCCGGGGAAGGAGACCACCTCTCCGTCGGCGGGCACGCCGACGAGCACGACCATGCCGCCCGGGCGTATGGCGTCAAAGGCGGTCGCGGCCAAAGAGGGCAGTCCGGCGGCCTCGAAGGCGTAGTCGGCGCCACCGGGACACAACTGGCGCAGCTGCTCAGCGAGGTTGGCATCCTTGCCATTCAAGCTTGCCGTTGCGCCGAGCTCGTCGGCGAGCTCGCGCTTTGAGGCGACCGGGTCGACGACGATGACGGTGTCGGCACCGGCAAACCGGGCCGCCATGAGGGCGGAAAGGCCCACTCCCCCGCCCCCGAAGATGACGACGGACGAACCGGGCTCGATCTTGGCCTTGTTGAAGACTGCACCGACGCCGGTCGTCACCGCGCAGCCGACGAGACAGGCGACCTCGAGATCGGCGTCCTCGGCGAGGCAGACGCAGGATCTCTCGTCGACGACGGCGTGGCGGGCGAAGGTGGACAAGTACGAGTAGTGGTAAAGAGGCGAGGAGCCCCTCGAGAGGCGGACCTCGCCGCTCGGCAGAGCGCCGCGGCCCATATAGGTCGTGGAGTTGGCACACAAGGAGAGGTCGCCTCTCATGCAGGCGCGGCAGACGCCGCAGGTCGGCAGCCAGGAGAGCACGACCTTGTCACCGGGAGATACTCGTGTGACCGCGGAGCCGACCTCTTCCACCACGCCGGCACCCTCGTGCCCGAGCACCGCAGGCATCGGCGTGGCGGAGGCACCCGAGGCCGCATTCCAGTCGCTGTGGCACACACCGCTTGCCTCTATGCGAACGAGCACCTCCGAGGGACCCGGTGCGGACAGATGCACCGTCTCGACGACGAAGTCCTTGCCCGGCGCTTCGATTACAGCCGCGAGTGTCTCGATACCAGTGCTCAACTTACGGCACCTCCGTGATGTCTCACCGGCTGGATGTCCATCCATGCGGTCTCGAGCGGAGTGTAACCATCGATCCCAAGGAGGGTCGAATCTGGTGCGAACTAGGGCAAAGTGGCACCCGTCGGTGCCCTCAGGTCGGGCCCTCGGCAGCAACAGGAGAGCTGCAGGGCTCCTCCGCCCCGATCCGGCGGGAGAGCGCACTGCACCCGTTGAGCAGCTCGCGCCCGAGCGCCTGTCGGTAGGACAGCTTGAGCGATGGTTCCGGAACGCAGATCGTCATGGCGGCCACGACACTGCCGTCGTGACCGCGGACGGGCGCGGCGAGGCACGTCAGGTTCTCCGAGGATTCCTCGCTCGCCTCGGCCCAACCACGGCGCCGGATCTTGAAGAGCTGACGCTCCAGCTCCTCGACCGAGGTCACGGTCCGGGGTGTCAGCTTGCGCAGCTCCTGTTGGCGGTACCTGTCGGCCGCCGACTTACCGGAGAAGGCCAGCAGCGCCTTGCCCACCGCGGTCGCGTGCGCCGGGAGCCGGCGGCCGACCTCGGTGACGAGCCTGACGGGGCGTTGCGAGTCGACGTGGGCCACGAACACGACGTCGGGCCAGTCGAGAACGGCCAGCTGCATCGTCTCGTCGATGCGGGCCACGATGGGCGAGGCCACCGACCGGAACTCGTCGACCAGGTTGACAGCCCGCAGGAAGGCGGAGCCCCATGTCATGGCCTTGGGTCCCATCCGGTAGCCGCCACGCTGGCCGGGCCTTTGCAGTAGCTCGGCCTCGACCAGGGTGTTGAGAATCCGGTGCACCGAGCTGCGCGGCTCGTTGATCGCCTGCGTCAGCTCGTCTAAGGTGGCGGAGCCCTGGAAGGCGCTGAGGGCATCGAGAACTCGGACAGCGGTCACCACCGCGGGAGCGGTGGATGCGGGGTGGATGTCGAGCTTTTCCACTCTGCCTCCTCTCCTCGCAGGTACGGAAGGAGCGACCACCTGCAAGTGCCTACTCTGGCGCACGCTCGTTCGACTTAGTATTGTAACAGAAGCGGTTTTTTTGAACGTCTGTCCAGTATCTGAGACAAGACTCGCGCAGGCGAGGGACGACAAAGGGGGTTGGCGCATGGACGTCAACGGCAGCAGCAAAGAAGTCGACCACGAACGGCTCGACAACCTTCGGCGTGGTCGGGGCCCGATCCAGGAGCACATCATCGACGAGTTCGTCGCCGGGCGGCTGTCGAGGCGGGACTTCCTCCGGAAAGGCACGGCGTTCGGTCTTTCGCTGCCGCTCCTCGGTGGCATCCTCGAGGCCAAGGGCCTGCCGGGCGTGAGAACGGCGCCCGCCACCCGAGCAGCCACGGGCAAGGCGGGGGCGCCGATCAGAGCGGGAATCCTCGTGCCGACGGGCGCGATCAACCCGATCACGATCGCCGACGAGGGCAGCCTCGAGCTTCTCGGCAACGTCGGTGAGTTCCTCGTCGAGGCTGACCAGTCACTCGGTTACCTGCCGTGGCTCGCCACGAGTTGGACCCCGAACGCCACCGCGGACGTCTGGACTTTCACGATCCGCCAAGGTGTCAAGTTCAACGACGGCACCCCCATGACCGTTGACGACGTCGTCTACAGCTTCCAGAGCCAGTGCAACCCGAAGACCGGCGGGTCCGCCCTCTCTGTCTTCTCGGGGCTCTTGTCGCCCGACGGCGTGGTGAAGGTGAGCGACACGCAGGTCGCTTTCCATCTCGAAACACCCGATGGTGCCTTCCTCGACGCCGTCTCGTGCGACAACTACAACATGATCATCGTCCCGAACCGCTACGACTACGCCAACTACCAGAAGGACTGGGTCGGGACGGGCCATTTCAAGATGTCCAGCTACTCGCCGAACGTGGGCGCGACCTTCGTCCCCAACCCGTACTACTGGGGGACGCCGGCGATCCCGAGCGAGATTCAATGGACCTTCTACGCGAGCGAGACGCCGATGACGGCGGCCCTCGAGGCGAACGAGATCGACTGCCTGGACCAGTTCTTCGTCTCCACCAGCCCTCAGCTGTTGAACGGCTCGTACAACATCATCAAGCTCAAGGGCTCAGGGCACCGCGAGCTCTCGATGCGCTGCGACCTCGCCCCCTTTACGAACAAGTACGTCCGCCAGGCGATGGGCTTGCTTCTCGACCGTCCCGCGCTCGTGCACTCGCTGTTCAAGGGATACGCCGACATCGGCAACGACAGCCCATTCGCCCCCGTCTTCCCCGCCACCGTCGGCCCGCCTGCCGTGCCGCAACGGACGCAGAACCTCAAGATGGCAAAGGAGCTGCTGGCAAAAGGCGGGGTGCCGAGAGGCTTCACGACCCCGCTCCTCACCGAGCAGCGCCAGGAGATGCCGCAGCTTGCTCAGTACATCAAGCAGTGGGCCTCCCAGATCGGGGTCACCATAGACCTCACGATCGAGATTCCGAGCAAGTACTACGGCTCTGGCGTCTACGGCACCTCGGACTGGCTGGACGGCGAGATGAGCATGGTCGACTACGGCGCCCGGTCGACGCCGAACCTGTTCCTCAACGCACCGTTGGAGACGCACAGCACCAAGACCGGGACGGGCGCCTGGAACGCCGCCCGCTTCAACAACGCGGCCTACGACAAGCTCGTTTCCGAGTACGTCTCAGCGACAGACCTCTCCAGCCAGCGGAGAGTCGCCAAGCAGATCGAGACCCTGCTCCTCGACGAGACGCCGATCATCTTCCCCTACTTCTACAACTACCTGAGCGCTACTCAGAAGAACGTGACCGGCGTCTACCCGACGGCGCTCAGCCAGTTCTTCCTCTGGAACGCATCGAAGTCCTGAGCACAGGCCTGGCCTGACAACACAATCCCCACGCGGGAGGGCTCGAGAGCCCGTCCCGCGTGGGGATTCTTCCGCGCTCCTGGTCCGGCACCCCACCTCGGGGCACCGGAGATCGACGTTCAGTCGCTGAATACGGTCTTTATGTTGGTGAACTCCCGGATGCCGGCAGGAGACAGCTCCCGCCCGTAGCCCGAACGCTTGACACCGCCGAAGGGGAGGTCGAAGTAGGAGATCGTCATGGCATTGACGTAGACCATGCCTGACTCGAGGTCTTCGGCAAAGCGCCGCTGCTCGGCGGGGTCCTCGGTCCAGACACTCGAGCTGAGGCCGAAGCTGGTGTCGTTGGCGATCGCGATCGCCTCGTCGATACCTGCGGCCCGGAAGAACGACGCCACGGGCCCGAAGACTTCCTCGCGATAGACCCGCATCTCGGGCTTGAGCCCCGTCAAGGCGGTGGGCTGGACGAACCATCCCGGGCCGTCCATCACCTCGCCGCCGCAAATGGCCTTGGCGCCTTTCGACAAGGCGTCCGCGACCTGCTCGTTCACCTCGTCGCGACCCTGGGCGGTGGCGAGCGGGCCAACCTGGGTCGCCTCCTCGAGGGGATCGCCGACGACGAGCCTGGACATCGCCTCGGCGTAGCGCTCCTCGTACTCGTCAGCGACCGCCTCGTGGACGATGAAGCGCTTGGCGGCGATGCAGCTCTGGCCGTTGTTCTGGACACGCGCCCACACGCCGACCTCGACCGCCCGCTCCATGTCGGCAGAGGGCATCACGATGAACGGGTCGGCACCGCCGAGCTCGAGCACGGTCTTTTTGACGACGTTGCCGGCGATGGAGGCCACCGAGCGCCCGGCGCCCTCGCTCCCTGTCACGGTGGCGGCGGCCACACGGTCGTCCTCGAGGATCGCCTGCACCCGGTCGCCGCCGACGAGCAGGGCCTGGAAGACGCCTTCTGGGAACCCGGCGCGCCGCGCCGCGTCCTCGATGTTGAGCGCCGTCTGGGGCACGTTCGAGGCGTGCTTCAAAAGGGCGACATTACCGACGATGAAAGTCGGCGCCGCGAACCTGATCACCTGCCAGAGGGGGAAGTTCCAGGGCATCACGGCCAGCACCGGCCCGATCGGCTGGTACTTGAGGTAAGAGCCCTTCTTGGCGGCGGTACCCGCGACCGGCTCGTCGGCGAGCATGGCCGCGCCGTGCTCGGCGTAGTAGCGCAGCACGCCGACGCACTTGGTGACTTCGGAACGGGCCTGGACGACGGGCTTTCCCATCTCGAGGGTCATCATCTCGGCGATCGCGAGCTGGTCCTTCTCGAGCACGTCGGCCATGGCACTCATCAGCTCTGCGCGCTCTTCGAAGCTGGTCCGCCGGTAGGTGCGGTACGCACTTGCTGCAAGCGCGATCCTCCTCTCGACCTCCGCTTTGTCATAAGGATCGAAGGATTTGAGGGTCTCGCCTGTCGCCGGGCACACCGATGCAATGGCCATGGCAACTTTGTACACCGCTGTGATTGGCGCTGCCAATCCACGTGTCAGCCACGGACATCGTCGGGCACAAGGCCCAAATTCCGGTACAGAACCCGGTTCCACAACGTCCAAAGGGCCTTCGCGAGCCGGGCGCTGACCGGACCGGCTTGGAAGGACCGGCTCAAGCGCAACCCACCTACCGTGCAAAGACCGCGTATCGAGCTCGTCAGGAAGACCTCTTCGGCCGAGGCGAGATCGGCGAGCGCGAAGGGCTCCTCTGACACTTCGAAGCCCTCGAGCGCCGCCAGCCGGACCACTGCCTCGCGAGTGGTGCCCGCGAGGATGCGCCCGTCAACTGGCGGGGTCCGGACAACTTCTCCGAAGACTGCAAAAACGCTGGCCTGCTCGGTCTCGAGCACGGCTCCGTCCTCGTCGACAAGAAGGAGCTGTTCATGCCTGCCCAGGCCGAGCAATCCGCGCCGATCCGACAGAACCCGGCGGTCGTGCCACTTGTGCCGGCCGAGGCCACCCGCCAGCACAGTCGGGACCAGGGCCACACAAGCGGCGGGCAAGCCAGAGAAGGCCTCAGGAGCCGCCAGGACCAAGACCTCACTTCTCAGTCCCCCGCCTGGAGAGGGGTACACGCGGACCCGGAGGCGCTGAGAGCCCGCGCTCGAAGCCGCCGCCTCCACCACCTGCGCGCCGAGGCGAGGCGAGGGCTGCGATCCGTACAGGCTCGAGACGCTCGCCGCCAGCCGCCCGAGGTGCGACTCGAGCTCGACGGGCCGGCCATCGATGACGAGAATCGTCTCGAACACGCCCGCGCCGAGCGCAGGACGATTCGCCCCTTCGTCGCTCGCGACCGAAAGCAGCCCTCTTCGCGCGCGCCGGGCAGGGCCGAGCTCCGCCCCGATGGCCGCCAGCAACGGTCGGGCCTTGTCCAAGCATTCCTCGAGCTCTCGATCGGGGTCGGAGTCGGCCACGACGCCGCCCCCGACGCCGAGCCAGACCTTGCCCTCTGCCAGCTCGAAGGTCCGGATGGCAACGTTCAACTCGAGGCCCGTCAAGGGACTCGCGATCCCGATGGCGCCGGTGTAGACCTCACGGGCGGTTCCTTCGAGGACGGTCACGAGCTCCATCGCCCGGACTTTCGGCGCTCCGGTGACCGAACCTGGTGGGAACGCGGCCCGCAACAGCTCGGCGTCGGACACCGCCTCGCACAGCTCGCCTGTCACGTCGGAGACGAGATGCCACACGCCCGGGTGTTCCTCGGCCCTGCACAGCGCGGGCACCTCCACGCTGCCGTAGCGGCAGACGCGCCCGAGATCGTTGCGCACGAGATCGACGATCATCAGGTTCTCCGCCCGGTCCTTTTCCGAGCCGCGCAACTCCTCTCGCGCTTTGGCTGACGAGCCCTGGCGCCTCGCCGTTCCCTTGATGGGCGAGCTCAGTACCTCTCGGCCCCGGCGCTTCAAGAAGAGCTCCGGCGAGAAGCTGGCGACTGCGAACGAACGGTGCCCGAGGAAAGCGCCATAGCGCGGCGCGAGCCGATCGGCACCGGCGCAGAAGAGCTCGAGCGGGTCCCCTGAGAACCCGGCCTCGAGACGCGTGCACACGTTGACCTGGAACACGTCGCCCGAACGGATGTGCTCGATGGCACGCGCCACCGAGACGAGATGGGTCTCCGGCTCCGGGCGGAGGAGAAACCTCCCGCATTCGAACTGGCCGGCTTGCGCCTCAGGCTCGCCAGCGCGCCGGCGCCACTGCGAAAGGCGCCACTCGAGGCGCCCTGCGTGCTCGTCTGACCAGAGCGCCTCGAACCACCACCGCCCCGACTCGTCACGGGTCAGCAAGTGGTCGTAGAAGGCGAGTGTCGAGATCGGCAGCGGCACGGGGCGCCGCGGCGAGGCCGGGAGCCGTTCGAGAAGTCGCCCGAGGCCGTAGCCCAGGTACCCGACCCAGCCACCCCCCGTGGCACCGGGCACGGTACCGGTCAGCTCGGGTTGCTCGTCGAGGACGGCGAAGGGGTCCTCGACGTCCTCGGCGACCAGCAGCGGCTCCGAGCCGACAAGCGCCCGCCCGCCCGACCACGCACCGACAAGGGCGAAGGGCCGCTCGTCACGGCCGGCGGCCCTAAGCACCGCGCTCACGCCCTTGTCCATCGCGAGTGGCACCCTCACCACCCGAGCCGAGGGCGGTACACGCCCCGCCTGGCTACGCTCGGCGGTCATGGCACTCGACACCCGTGGTTGGCTCGACCTGTACGCAGCGACGCTGGGCTCGCCTCCCATCACAGACTCGGAGGTGGAGACGCTCCTCGCGCTCGCCGGAGTCGCCGCCCACGCATCCGAGCGTACGGCAGCGCCCGTCACCTGCTACCTCGCGGCGCTCTCGGGCGTGCCCCTCGTCGAGGCTCTCGCAACCGCCCGCCAGCTGGCGGATGAGCTCGCGGACCCTGGAGGCGCGCACGACGCCGGTTGAGCGCGCCCGGCGGCCCGACCCGGCCGGGTCCGTTGCAGACACGAGTCGGCCCGGCTCCTCGTGAGCCGCCACGGCGGGATCGTCCTCGCGGGAGGCCGGTCGTCGCGAATGGGCTCCTCCAAGGCGTCCTTGGCATGGCACGGCTCCACGCTCGTGCGCCGCGTGGCCGGGATCGTCGCCCGTGGCGTCGGCGGCCCGGTCGTGCTCGTGCGCTCGCCCGGCCAGTCGCTCCCCTCCCTCCCGGCCGCGTTCGAAGTCCTCGAGGACATCGAGAAAGGCAAGGGCCCGCTCGGCGGCCTAAGCGTCGGCCTGGAGGCACTGGCGGGCCGTTGCGAGGCCGCCTATGTCTCCTCGACTGATGTGCCCTTCCTCCATCCCGCCTTCGTGCGCCGCGTGGTGGGCGAGCTCGGCGCCGGCGTCGACGCGTGCGTCCCATGCGTGCGGGGGTTCCGCCATCCGCTCGCTGCCGTCTATCGTGCCGGCCTGGCACCGACAGTAAAGAGCCTGCTCAGCTCCGACCGGCTCCGGGTGGCACTCCTCCTCGAGGCGTGCAGCTGGAAGGAGCTCGACGAGGCGGCACTGCTCGCCGACCCCGGCCTGGCACGCTTCGACCCGGGGCTCGAGTCGGTCACGAACCTCAACGACCCCCAGGAGTACGAAACGGCGACGGCGCAGCTTCAGCCCCTTGTCCAGCTCCAATGGCGCGATGCAGGCGGCCCTCCGGGCGGCCCCCCGGCGCGGGCAACGCTGCGCGCGGCGACCCTCGGCGGTGCGGCCGAGGCGATCGGCCTGGACCTCGGCCCAGGGCTCGAGATCGCGCTGAACGGAGACCTGGTGAGCCCCGATCCCGAAGAGCCCCTCGCCGAAGGCGACGTTGTCTGCTTCGCGAGGGCGGCGACGCTGCCGTGACCGCCGTCGCAGAGGCGCTCGAGCTCTGGTACGCCGCGTGCGACAAGGCCTCGTGCCCAGAGCGCCTTGAAGCGGTGCTGGTTCCCATCAGCGAAGCTGCGGGTCGAGTCACGGCCGAGAGCGTGTGGGCGCTCCGGTCCTCTCCTCCCTTCGACGCCTCCGCCATGGACGGCATCGCCGTGCGGGCAGCCGACACGATCGGCGCCAGCGGGCGGGCGCCGATCGTGATCCCTCCCGGCGCTTACGAGGTGGTCGACACCGGGGATCCTCTCCCCGAGGCCTTCGACGCCGTGGTGATGCGCGAGCACGTCCGGGTCGCAGACGGGGCGGCCGAGCTCCGGTCCGAGGTCGTGCCCTACGAGAACGTGCGCTCGATCGGCGAGGACATCGTCGCCAATGAGCTCCTCCTTTTCGAGGGGCACCGCCTCCGCCCCGCCGACGTCGCCGCCTGCGGCGCCGCAGGCGTGACCGAGCTGCTGGTCCGCCGCAGACCGATCGTGGCGGTGCTGCCGACCGGCGACGAGATGCGGCCCATCGGCGCCGACCTCGAGCGGGGCCAGTTCTATGACACGAACTCGATCATGCTCGCCGCGCAGGCCAGGGAGATCGGCTGCGAGGCGATCGTGCTCCCGATCGAGCCCGACGATCCCGAGCGCATCGGCCATGCCGCCTTGAGGGCAACGGCCGCCTGCGACCTGTTGGTCATCATCGCCGGTGCGAGTGCCGGCCGCGACGACCACACGGCCGAGGTGATCCAACGCCTGGGCGTGCTGGCCGTCCATGGCGTGGCAGTCCGACCAGGTCATCCGTTGGTGCTCGGAGCGATCGGTTCGAAGCCCGTGCTCGGGGCACCCGGCTATCCCGTGTCGGCGGCGCTCAGCTTCGAGGTCTTCGCCACGCCGCTGCTCGCACGACTCCAAGGCACCCTCGAGCGAGAACGGCCAACCGTGCGCGCACGGCTCGCCCATCGGGTCGCTTCGCGGGCGGACCTGGACGAGTGGGTGCGCGTCAGTCTCGGCCGGGTGGGTGGCCGCCTCGTGGCGGCGGCGCTCCCTCGTGGAGCGGGCGTGCTCACCTCGCTCGTGCGAGCTGACGGGATGTTGGTGATGCCGGCCGGAGTCGAGGGTCACGAGGCGGACTCCGAGGTCGAGGTCCGGCTACTGAAGGACCCCAGCGAGCTGGCGCACACCATCGTGGCGGTGGGATCGAATGATCTCGCCCTCGATCTGGCGGCAGCCGAGCTGCACCGCGGCGACCGGCGCTCGACGCTCGCCATGTCGAACCTGGGCTCGCTCGCCGGTCTCGAATCGCTCCGCGACGGGCTGTGCCATCTCGCCGGGGCCTGCCTGCCCGATCCGGCGGGGGGTGGTCAGGGCTCTGGCCAGCTCGATCAAGTGCTGCCCGGGCGCGACCTTGCCGCGGTGCGGCTCGTTCGCCGCCAGCAGGGCCTCATCGTCGCCCCGGGCAACCCGCTCGGCCTAGGTGGCATCGAAGACCTGGCACGAGGCGGGCTCAGGTACGTCAACCGCCAGCCGGGCTCGGTCACGCGAGCGTCTTTCGACCACGAGCTTGATCGCCTGGGCATCACTGCGGTCTCGGTCCTCGGCTATCGGCGCGAGGAGCGCACCCACCTGGCTGTGGCAGCCTCGGTGGCCTCCGGGCGCTCCGACTGCGGCCTCGGCGTGCTCGCCGCCGCCCGCGCCTTCGGGCTCGAGTTCATCCCGGTCAGCACAGAGTCCTACGACCTCGTGCTGGACGCCGCCTTCGTCGGGGACCCCTTGCTCGCGCCGCTGTGGGACCTGCTCTCGTCGGCCCGGTTCCAGGAATCTGTGCGCGCCCTCGGTGGCTACGACACCTCGGAGACGGGAAAGCGCGTTCTCTGAGGGGGACCCGACGTGGCTCGGCGGCAGCCGCGGGTCGGCCCGGCGCCCGCCCCGTTCAGCGCCGGCGAGGACGCGACACAGGCACCGGCGGCAGCGAGACGTAGCCCGCCAGCTGGCCGCCGTCGCCCGTGAGGTCGGCCTTGTACTGGTCGGTGCCGGTCTCGACGACGCTGAAACCGGTCCGCTCCCCGTCGCCATTCACGACATTCGGGCCCCTCGCCCCCGGCGAGTAGCTGGTGACCACGGCCACGTGCTGGGCCTGCAAGCTTGCAAGCTCGAGCCCGTAGACGGCGACGTCCCCGGCTTGCGGCACGTAGCCGGAGCCGACCGGGTGCCAGGCATGACGGGCGACCCCCCACAGGTAAAAGCTCACCGAGGCGGCGTTGATGTCGCCGGGGGCCTGACCGTAGACGAACCGGACGCCAGCCTTGCGCCACACCCAGGCGGCGAAGTCGGCGCACCACTCCTCGTCGCGATTCGAGTTGGGACAATCGAGAGCTCCCGCCTGCCAGTAGGCACTGAAGCGGTTGCAGTAGGTGTCGACCGGATCGGTCCGGTAGCCCAGCTGGCTGGTGGCGAGCGCGACGATCCGGGCCTGTTGCGGGGTCAGCCTCGGCCCGGTGCTCCCGCCGAAGGCCAGCTGGGCGACCACTGTGAGGACGATGGCGACAAGCGCGAGCGCCACCATGAGGCGCTGGCGCCGGATCGCAGCCCTACGCACCCGGCGGCGCCGGACGGACGCGTCCGCACGGTCCTCAGGCCTACTCGAGCTGGACAAGCTCGTCACAGGGGCAGATCAGAACCAGTGGAAGTGGGGACGACCGGACCGCCAGACGATGACGACCACCTTGCCGACGATGTACGAGGCCGGCACGGTGCCCCACACTCGGCTGTCGACGGAGTCTCCGCGGCAGTCACCCATCATGAAGTAGTGGTTGGCGGGGATCTTCGTCGTCGGGATCTCGAAGGCGCTCTGGGCGCAGTCGACGTCGCCCTGCTGGGTCACCTGCTCGCCCAACGGCGGTAGCCACGGCTCTTCGATCGGCTTTCCGTCGATGAGCACCGTGTCGCCCCGCGACGAGATCGTCTCTCCGGGCAAGCCGACGACGCGCTTTACGAGATCGGAGTCGCTAGTGGAGGTGTCGGCCGGTGTTCGGCGGAAAACGATGATGTCGCCCCGATGGATCGTGTAGCCGAGCTTCAGGACGAGGATGCGGTCCCCGATCTGCAGCGTCGGCAGCATCGAGCCGGAAGGCACATAGAACGCCTGCACGACAAAGGCCCGCAGCCCACCTGCGATGAGCACCGCGACCGCGACGACGACCACCCATTCGAGCAGGTGTCGCTCCGGGCGCCTGCGCGCGGTCACAGGGGCGGTCGGTTCCTCAGTCACCACCGGCGTCTCGTCGGAGTCGATCACAGTCTGGGCAGCTTAAGCCGCCAGCGTCTTGTGCCGGGAGCGCCTTGTCCCCCGGCCGGTCGTCGGCGCCCGGTCAGCAGGCCGGCCCACGGGTTCCGGGCGAGAGGGCGTCCGCGGAGCTGATCACCCGGCCCGCGCGGACCACCGTGGCGACGAGGGCCACGCCCGGACGGTAGGCGAGATGTGCCGGCGCCGGCGCGTTCAACACGACGAGATCGCCGCGGTAGCCGGGGGCGAGGGCACCGAGCTCGTCGCGCCGAAGCGCCCGTGCGCCCCCGGCAGTGGCGGCCAGCAGCGCTTCGTCGGGGGTCATGTGCATCTCACGCACGGCGAGCGCGATGACAAAGGGCATGCTCGTCGTGTAGCTGGTCCCCGGGTTGCAGTCGGTCGCGAGGGCGACGGTGACTCCGGCCTCGAGCAGCCGGCGCGCGTCGGGGTAGGGCGAGCGCGTGGAGAACTCGGCCCCCGGCAAGAGGGTGGCCACCGTCTCCGAGCCGGCGAGGGCGTCAATGTCGGCTCCGTCGAGATGAGTGCAATGGTCGGCTGAGGCGGCACCCATCTCGACGGCGAGGCGGACGCCAGCGCCGTGTGAGAGCTGGTTTGCGTGCACGCGAAGTCCGAGGCCACACGCACGCGCCGCCTGCAGTATCTCCCGGGTGGCATCGGGACCGAAGGCGCCCTCTTCGCAGAAGGCGTCACACCACCCGGCCTTCGGCGCGCAGGCTTCGAGCATGGGGCCGGTGACGAGGGCGACGTAGTCCTCCTCCCTCCCCCTGTACTCAGGTGCCACGACGTGCGCACCGAGAAACGTGACCTCTTCGGCGACTGCCTGGGCGACCTCGAGGCATCGCGACTCGTCTGTGACCGTGAGGCCATAACCCGATTTGGTCTCGAGCGTCGTCGTGCCCTGGGACTCGGCCTCTTTCACCAGCTTCGTCGCCGTCTCCGCGAGCACGCTGTCAGGGGTGGACCGTGTCGCCGCGACGGTGGCGAAGATCCCTCCGGCGACGTAGCGCTCGCCAGCCATCCTGGCGGTGAACTCCTCGACACGATCGCCGGCGAAGACGAGGTGGGTGTGCGAGTCCACGAAACCGGGAATGACGCACCGACCCGCCGCGTCCACCATCACGTCAGCTGCCTGGGCGCTTGCGGCGGCTCCTATCCAGGCCACTTTGCCCTCGTCGACGACGAGGTCGACGTCGTGCAGCACGCCGAGGCTCCCCGCCCCGAGCTCGGGCCGGTTGGTCACGAGCTGCCCGATCCCGCGGACCAGAAGGGACCCGGCCGGCGGCCTCGTTCCTGGTCTGGTGGTCAAGACCGCGCCAACAGCTTCAAGAGGGCGTCGTGGATGCGCCCGTTGGTGGCAAGGGCGGACCCGCCGTCGTGTCTCGGCGCGCCGCGCAGGTCCGTGAAGCGCCCACCTGCCTCCGAGACGATGACGGGCATCGGAGCGACGTCGTAGGCCTCGGCCTGCATGTCGGCCATGGCGTCGACTCTCCCGGTGGCGACAAGGGCGTACCCGAAGCCGTCGCCCCATGTACGAAGTTCGCGACAGGCTCTCTTCGCCGCGACGAGGGTGGCTTCGTCCCAGTTGTCGAAGCCGCTCGTGCTCAAGTAGCACTCCGCCAGCTCGCCCCGCTCGCTCACATGCGCCCGGGCACCGTTCCAGTAGCACCCCAGGCCTCTCGCCGCGTAGACCGTCTCGCCGAGGGCGGGCACGTTGATGACCCCGAGCGCGATGCCCTCCTCGTCCTCCATGGCGAGCAGGTTCGTGTACGTGCCGACGCCGCGGGTGAAGGCAATGGTCCCGTCGATCGGGTCCACGAACCACCGCCGCCCCGTCTCGCTCGGCTTGGGGGCCTCCTCTTCCCCGACGATCCCATCGCCGGGATGACGCAGTTCGAGCTCCTCGCGGATGAGGCGCTCAGCCTGTCGATCGGCTTGTGTCACCGGCGAGCCGTCGGACTTCTCCTCGACGACGAGGCCGGCCGAGCGGAAGAGGCCGAGGGTGAGCTCACCCGCCGTGCGGGCAATCTCCACAGCCTCCTCGAGCAAGTGGGCGAGGGGGTCGGACGTCACTTGGGCCGGTTTCTCGAATTCGTCCATCGCCCGATCCCTCCTCGCAGGCGACCGTAGGGCTCACCGGCCCGGCGTCGCAAGAAGTGCTCAAGGCCGGGCCGTCAAGGCCGATACTCCGAGGATGGACCGGTGTGCTCGATCGCGCCTGGGACTTCGCCTCGGACCGGTTGCCGCGCTGGCGTGCGCGGCGTTGGTCCTGGCAGGCGTGCCCGTCGCAGCCGGCGCGACCAGGGCGGCCGCGGTCCCAGCCACGGTGACGCCAAAGGGCCCGCCCGTGCCCGGCGCACCGCGCTGCCAGATGTTCCCCGCCGACAACGTCTGGAACACCGACATCTCCACGCTGCCTGTCAACAAGCTGAGCGCCACCTGGATGGCGCACATGGCGGCCGCCACGACCAATCTGCACCCCGACTTCGGGCCCAACGAGGGCGGCTACCCCTACGGCATCCCGTGGACGGTCATCAACCCCGAGACCCAGCCCTTCATCCATCTGAAGTTCCTGTACGCGAGCGAGAGCGATCCGGGCCCTTACCCATTCGGGCCGAACACGCCCATCGAGGGAGGCCAGAACGCCTCAGGGGACCGCCACGCCCTCATGGTCGACCCGGCGACCTGCGTCCTTTACGAGCTCTGGGACGCGCAGTACGTGTCCAGGACCGCCTCGACCGCCGGCTCGGGTGCGATCTGGAGCCTGAACTCGAACGCGCTCCGCCCCGCCAGCTGGACCTCGGCCGATGCGGCGGGCCTTCCGATCCTGCCGGGCCTGTTGCTCTACCAAGAGGTGCTCTCGGGCAAGGTGGACCACGCGATCCGTTTCACGGCCGAGTGCACCGACGATGCCTACATCTGGCCGGCCCGGCACGAGGCAGGGTCCTGTGGCGCCGACTATCCCCCGATGGGGGCACGTTTCCGCCTGAGCGCCAGCTTCAGTGCCTCGGACATCTGCAAGGCCGGGACGCCGTACTGCACCCAGCTGGCCGTGGTGATCACCGCCATGCAGCACTACGGCCTGATACTCGCCGACAACGGCAGCGACTGGTTCTTCCAGGGGAGCGCCTTCCCGCAGTGGCCTCTCACCCTCGTCGACCTGATGAAGGAGATCCCGGCACAGGACTTCGTGGCCGTCGACGAGTCTTGCCTGGAGGTGAGCCCCAACTCCGGGCAAGCCTCGAGCGCTCACTGCCCCAAGGACTAGGCAGGCTTCCCCCCCGTCGGCACCGGGCGCGCCCACGCCCCGCAACCAGGCTCCGCTGGCGGTCCGCCTCCAGGCCCGCAAGCAGGCGCCGCTACAGCCCGCCTCCAGGCCCTGCAAACGCCCAGCGGCCTCCCGCTAGCGCCCCGCGGCCTCCCGCTCCCGACGCACGACCGAGAGCCGGTGGAGCATGAAGACGCCGATCATGACAACAGCTGCAGCCACCAAGACGTAGCCCGCTGCGCTGAACCCCTTGGTGATATTGGTCCACTCTCCGCCGAGCTCGTAGCCGACGAGGGCGATCGCCGTGCACCAGATGGCACTTCCCGTGAACGTCGCCGCCCCGAACCGCACGAGGCTCATCTCTGCAAGTCCGGCGGGTATGGATATGAAGGTGCGGACCACCGGCAAGATGCGCCCGAGGAACACCGCCGGCTCCCCCCGTCTACGGAACCAGCGCTCGGTCCTGTCCAGGTCCGAGTGCGTGAGCAGAACGTAGCGACCGAACCTGTCCACCAGGGCACGGCCGCCGAAGCGGCCGATCGACCAGCCCACGAAGGAGCCCAGGAACTCTCCGACGACGGCAAGCAGGATCACGAGCGCGACTTCCAGCCTGCCGGTAGAAGCCAGGTACCCGGCGAAGCCGAGTGTCACCTCGGAGGGAATCGGCACGCAGGCCGCTTCGGCAAAGGTCAAAAGGAACAGCGCGACATAGCCCCAGGACGAGAGAAGGTGTTCCACGGCGCCATCTTTCTAGCTTGCCCGCCGCTTCGGGCGCCATCGCCGCCCTGATCGCCATCCCCGCCCTGATCGAGAGCCATTAGCCTGCTCGGGCAGTGCCGCCGACCAGAGCCACGACCCCCGACGGCGTCACCTTGGCCCTGCACGATCTCGGAGGTGGGGGGCCGCCCGCCCTCCTCGTCCATGCGACGGGCTTCCACGCCCGGGTACTCAGGCCGCTGGCACGAAGCCTGGGGGACCGGTTCCACTGCCTGGCACCCGATCTGCGCGGCCATGGCGAGTCGGGAGTGCCAGCGGACTTGGACTTCGACTGGGTCGGTTTTGGAAACGACGTCCTCACTGCCGTCGAAGCTCTCGGGCTCGAGGGCCCTGTCGGCATCGGCCACTCTTGCGGAGGCGCCGCCCTCTTGCTCGCCGAGGAGGCACGGCCGGGTACCTTCTCGAGCCTCTACTGCTTCGAGCCGATCGTCTTCCCCTCCGACGATCCGCCGTCGCCAGACTTGGCCGCGCCGCTCGCCAAACGGGCCCGGCAACGGCGTGAGATCTTCGCCTCGCGAGAGGAGGCCTATGCCAACTATGCCTCCAAGCCGCCCCTCGAGTCCTTTGACCCCGAAGCACTCGCCGCCTACGTCGAGTTCGGCTTTGAAGACCTGCCCGACGGTACCGTCCGGCTCCGGTGCAAGGGCGAGAACGAGGCCCGGATATACGAGAACGGCTTCTGTCACCCTGCCTTCGCCCGCCTTGGCGCGATCGAGTGCCCCGTAGTGATCGCCTGCGGCGGCGAGAGCCACGACTTCACTCCGGCCGCGCTCGAGCCGCTGGTGGAGCGCCTAGTTGACGGGCAGCTCGAGGTGCTCCCCGGGCTCGGCCATTTCGGGCCGCTCGAGCAGCCCGGCATCGTCGCCGAGTCGGTGATCCGGGCTCTTGACCCACCCCCGGCGTAGCCTGGCCTCAATGGCTCCTGTTGCGACCGAACTAGACCTTCCGAGCACACTCTCGCCCTCGAAGATCACCGCCTTTACGAACTGCCCGCTCACGTTTCGGTTCTCGGTCATCGAGCACCTGCCGGAGCCGCCGTCGCCGGCCGCCCTGAAAGGAACGCTCGTCCACCGGGCGCTCGAGCTGTTGTTCACTGACTACCGGGCCGGCTCGAGGAGCAGGTCGGCAGCACAGGCGAGCCTGGATCGTGCCTGGCAGGAGTTGCGCGCCGGCGTAGAGCTCGAAGCTCTGAAGCTCGACGGGGCGGAGACGGCCGCCTTTATCGCCGATGCGCGTGAGCTCGTGAGCCGCTACTTCGAGCTCGAGGACCCGGACACAGTCCGGGCCGTCGGTCTCGAGCTGCACGTGAGCACCGACCTCGACGGCGTCACGGTGCACGGAATCATCGACCGCCTCGACGAGCTCGATGACGGCAGCCTGGTCGTCGTCGATTACAAGACCGGGCGCGCCCCTCGCAGCGAGCAGTCGAGATCACGTCTGAGCGGGGTGCAGATGTACGCCCTCATGTGCGAGGCGGAACGGAAGGTAAGGCCAGCGGTCGTCCGCCTTCTCTACCTGCGCGACCGGATCGTCGTCTCGGCGACACCGACAGACCAGACGATGCGCGGCACCCGCCAGCGAGCCCTCGGCGTCTGGTCTGCCATCGAACGAGCGTGCAGGGAGGACGACTTCCGGCCCAACCCGTCGAGCCTGTGCCGTTTCTGTGCCTTCCAGGCATATTGCCCTTGCTTCGGAGGCGACCCGGCGCTGGCGGCTCCGGCGCTGGCGGCTCCGGCGCTGGAGGCGCCGCCATTGGCGGCGCCGGCAGTGGCCGTTCCGGCGCTGGCGGCCACGGTTCTGGCCTCTCCGACCTTGGAGGCCCCAGGCGTGAGCTCGGTGAGCCTGCCCGCCTGATGCGTCCGTCCGCCGCTCTCAAAGCCGACGCCACACCAAGCCGGGTCGAGGCCTTCGACGCTCGGGTCGACGACGTTTTCGCCCGCTTGCGCGGCAATCCGATCGCGGATCGGGTCTTCTACTCCGCTTCCGCGCTCGGTGACTTCGGTCTGTTGTGGCTCGCGCTCGGGCTCCTGCGGATCCTTCGCGGCCGCCCCGGCGACACTCGCGCGGGATTGCGAGCGATCATCGCCACTGGGATCGAATCGGTTGTCGTCAACGCCGGGCTGAAATCACTGTTCAGGAGAAGGCGCCCCAGGCCAGTGGAGGCGCATCCGCTCCCCTTCCGCCAACCGATCACTTCGAGTTTTCCGAGCGGCCACGCAACCGCAGCCTTCTGCGCGGCCACGTTGCTCGCTGACGGAAAGAAACGCGCGCCGGTCTACTACGCGCTGGCGTTGGTGGTGGCGCTCAGCCGCATCCACACGAAGATCCACCATGCCTCTGACGTCGTCGGCGGGATCGCGATCGGTCTGATTCTCGGTCGCGTGGCCAGACGCATCGCTCCTCTTCAGCGACCATCCCCGCCGACGCGCAAAAAGCGCCTGGGCCGAACCTGACTCAAACGGGCGGGTTCGCGCCTTCTGGCCCGCCTCTCGTCGCCGTCGTGGCACCGATCGCAGCCGCGGCCCCCTGAACAGGCGCGACCGCTGCCGGCGAGGACGGGGATGCGCTCGAGGTCGGCGGAGTCGGCTGGGGCGGTGGCACAGCGAACGGCGTGACCTCGTCGGCTGAGCCGCGGCGAAAGAACTCGAGCAGCTCGATCGGGATGGGGAAAATCAGAGTCGAATTGTGCTCGGTCGCGACTTCGGCAAGGGTCTGCAAGGACCGCAACTGCATCGAACCGGGAGCCGACGCCAGCGTCGTGGCCGCCTCCGACAGCTCTCTCGAGGCCTCGAGCTCGCCGGTGGCGGCGATCACCTTGGCCCGGCGCTCGCGTTCGGCCTCGGCCTGGCGGGACATCGCCCGCACGAGCTCGGGCGGGAGGGAGATGTCGCGGATCTGGACCTCGTGCACCTCGACGCCGAAACCTTGAGTGGACAGCGCGATCTGCGCTTTCAGCTCGTTGTTGATGTCCTCTCGGTGCGCGAGGAGATTGTCCAGCTCGTGGCGACCGATTATCGAGCGCAGGCTCGTCATCGCGATGCGCTGGCTCGCAAGACGGAAGTTGTCCACCCCGACGACGGCCCTGACGGGGTCGTCGACTCGGAAATAGACGACGGCATCGACCTGCAAGGTGACGTTGTCAGCCGTGATCGCAGACTGCGGGGGGATGTCGACCACTTCGACCCGGAGATTCACCTTGACGACCCGGTCGACCCCCGGAATGCGGAATATCAGGCCGGGGCCCTTGGCCTGCGCCCGGATCCGCCCGAAGCGGAAGAACACCGCCCGCTGGTACTCCGTCACCACCGTCAAGCACGAGCGAAGGAAGATAATGCCGACCAGCACGAGGACGACGACGCCTCCGATGATCCCGCCGACGAGGGGATCCGAAGCCAGAATGCCTGGTAACACCATGGTGCCAGTGTGCCACTTCCTCCCGTCACGAGCAGACGGATCGCCTTGGAAACGGAGAATCGAAACAGAGTCCGCGAGCGGTTGGCCCCTTCGCCCACTCCGGCTACCGTCAGTCCCGTGACCACACTGGCTGAGCGACTCGGTTACCACGCGGAGGACCGCCTGCTCGTGCTGAGCTGCGCCGAGCTAGGAGTGTTCCACGCCGGGAACGTCGCCATCTACGAGGCGTTGCGCAAAGGGACCGCCACGACCGCGACCTTGATGGTGCCGGCGCCGTGGGCACGCGGTGCCGCGGCTCAGTACCGGGGAGAAGACGTCGGCGTGGGCCTCACGCTCAATGCCGAGCATGACCTGTATCGCTGGGGACCGATCACCCAGGCGCCGTCGCTGCTCGACGGTGACGGCGGCTTCCCGCGGACGGCAGCCGACCTTTGGGACCACGCCGACCTCGACGAGGTACGCCGGGAGTGCCGCGCTCAGCTCGAGCGGGCGATCTACTGGGGCTTTGATGTGAGCCATCTCGACGCTCATCTGGACGCCGTCCAGCTCAAGCCCGAGTTCTTCGACGTCTTCTTGGACCTGGCGGAGGATTTCCGCTTACCTCTGCGGCTGCCAGATGCCGGGGCCCAACGGCTCGCCGGCTTCCCCTTCCGGGCCCTCGCCGCTGAGCGCGGCGTGGTCTCTCCGGACCGTGTCATCCTGACAACCGGCTCAACCGGCGCTCTGCGTGGCCCAGGCGGCGCTAGAGGCACCACCGGGCCGGTCAGCTCCGATGCCCTCGCGGCAACGGGCGACGGATCGAGCACCGGGGCGCAACTGGGCTCGCTCATTGCCGACCTCGGGCCCGGCGTGACCGAGGTCTGCTTGCGACCGGCGCTCGACACCCTCGAGCTGCGTGCGGCAGCACCCGACTGGCGGGAACGCACGGTCGACCATGACCTGCTCTCGGCCGGAGGAGCTCTGGCCGAGGCGGTGGAGGAGGGACAGGTGAAGCTGCTCGGCTACCGGGCCCTTCGCGAGCTCATGCGCGCCGCCTGAGCCTCCCGGCCATCAGACCCCGCCGGCGATCAGATCCTGCCGGCGATCGGCTCCCGCGGTGATGAGATCCCGCCGGACGTCGGCTCGTCCCGGCACGCGGCCGGCGGCCACGATCAGAACTCGGTGATCGCCAAGGTGTCGGCTTGGAGCTGCTTGTACTCCGCCGAGCTCGTGATCGGCAGCATCGCCAGAAGCTTTGCCATGTTGCCGGTGACCTTCACCCGACCCTGCATGAAGGCGGCGTTGGCGTCGAGCTCACCCTTTTGGATGCGCATGGCGTCCTCGTAGTTCTGGGTGAGCGTCACCTCAGGATCAGGCAGCTCGCCGAGCTTTGACTCCAGGAGCTTGCCGTTCTCGAGCACCCAGTAGTAGTGGATGTCGCCGTCGGGTCCGCCGGTGATCACGTACTGCAGCCTGGCGGAAGCCCCCGGTCGCTCCGGCTGTCCCTCGGCGAGCTTCTTGCCCTCGTCGAGCCACTCCTGGGTCAGCCACTTGGCCATGTCGACCTCCTAGGTGTGCCGGTGGCATTTCCACCGCCACGCTTGCCTACACAGTGTCCGCGGGCGGATGCTACCGGCTGGTAGCCAGCCGCACTCCGGCGAACAGGTCGTCCTCGGGAATGTCAGTCGCAACGAGGCTTTGCGCCAGGATGTACTCGTCGTAGGGGTGGATGGTGCGCATGATCTCGGGCGGCAGCCCGAACCAGTACTTCGACGACGGATCGACCTGTGTCGCGTGCGCGAGCAGTGCCAGCCGGCGGATGTCCTCGAAACCTGTCAGGTCGATCGAGGTCGTGATCTCGTCCTCGTTGCCCGGGCGCTCCAGCCAGTCCTCGTCGAAGGGTGACTCGAGGCCGAGCTCGAGAAACTTCGCGTGTGTGGCCACGATCCGCGCCCTCGACCAGACCGAGTAGTAGAGCTTTGCAGACTGGTAGGGCTCCCCCGCCTCCGGGAAGGCCGCGGCATCGCCGGCGGCGGCGAAGGCCGCGACCGAGATGTCGTGAACCCGGATGTGGTCGGGGTGAGGGTAGTGCTCGTGGTCGTCGCCGTAGGTGATGACGACCTGGGGTCGCACGCGGCGGATCTCGGCCACGAGGCGCCCGACGGTCTCCTCCAGCGGGCGTGCGGCGAAGGCACGCGGGTCCGCGTTCGCCTCTGTGCCCGCCATGCCCGAGTCGCGATAGCCGAGCAGGACCAGCTCGTCGTAGCCGATGATCTCGACGGCTTGATCGAGCTCGCGCCGACGGATCCGGGCGATGTCGGCGCGAACCTCGGCGGTGTCCATGAGAGGATTGAGGATGTCGCCTTCTTCGCCACCGGTACAGGTCACGAGAACGGTGTGTACACCTTCGGCGTGATACTTGGCGATTGTCCCGGCACACTTTGAGGCTTCGTCGTCGGGATGTGCGTGCACGGTCAGGATGCAGAGCTGGTCGTCCATGGCTGGTCACGCTAACGGCACAGGCGAGCAACGAGGTTGCTCGACAGGCCTTATGCTGGGATTAAGAAATCAGAGGGAGCACATATGGGTGTGATGAAGCGCCTGACGAACATCGTCCAGGCCAAGGCAAACAAGGTTCTCGACAAGGCCGAGGACCCCCGTGAGACGCTTGATCTCTCTTATGAGAAACAGATCGAGCAACTCCAACAGGTAAAGCGCGGGCTCGCCGATGTCGCCACGGCCAAAAAGCGCATCGAGCTCCAGGCTCAGCAGCTGCAGCAGGCGGCCGCCAAGCTTCAGAACCAGGCACGTCAGGCACTCACGCAAAATCGCGAGGACCTGGCCACCGAGGCTCTCACCCGGCGCTCCGGGATCGCTACTCAGCTCGAGGGCCTGAAGACCCAGCATGATCAACTGGCACAACAGCAGGAGCGACTCGAGGCGACCACCCAGCAGCTCCAGGCGCGCGTCGAGGCCTTCCGCACCCAGAAGGAGACGCTGAAAGCCTCCTACACGGCCGCCCAGGCGCAGACGAAGATCGGCGAGGCGGTCTCAGGCATCTCGGAGTCGATGAGCGACACCGGCCTCGCGATGCAGCGGGCCCAGGACAAGATCGCCCAGATGCAGGCACGAGCTAGCGCAGTGGACGAGCTTCTCGCCTCGGGCACACTCACGGACCTGTCCGGGTCGTCCGACCCCATTCAGGCGGAACTCGACAGGACGGCCGCCTCGGGGGACGTGCAGCTGCAACTCGCTCAGATGAAGAGCCAGCTCAACCAGCCCGCCACCGCACCGAGCGGTGAGCTCGGCGCGGGCAATGCCCCAGCGGGAGCCTCCGACGAGCCGGTCGACGGAGAGGTCGTGCCGGACCAGCCGTCGGCTGCGGCGGCACCGGCAGCTCCCCCAGCTCCCCCAGCTCCCGCGGACCCCTTCAGCTTGGACGACGCGGGGGCCGGGTCATGATCGTCCGTATACTGGGAGAAGGCCAGTTCGAGCTCGAAGAAAGTCAGGTCGCCTCGCTGGAAACTCTTGACAAGCAACTGTTGGCCGCCCTCGAAGCCGATGACGAGCCGACTTTCCACGAGGTGCTCAGCCGGTTGGTTGAAAAAGTTCGGACGGAGGGAGACCCGGTCACGCCGGATCGTTTCGTGCCGTCCGATCTGGTGGTGCCGTCCGAAAACGCGTCCCTCGCCGAGCTGCGCGACTTTCTCGCATCAGAGGACGCCGGGGAGTCTTGAGCCAGTTGTCGACACGTACTCGTTTTCCTGCTGATCGCGGACTCACGGCCCGCATGATGCTGACAGTCTTCCTGCTGGGGCTGCTTTACGCCGTTTTCGTCACGGTGCTCTTCCTGGTCGGGGTCAAGCTCGTCTTCATCCTCGTCATCGCCTTCGCGCTGCTCTTCGTCCAGTACTTCTATTCGGACCGGATCGCGTTGTACTCGATGAAGGGCAAGATCGTCACCCGCGAGCAGGCCCCCCAGCTGCACGGGGTGGTCGACCGCCTCTGCGCGATGGCCGACATGCCCAAGCCCCGAGTCGCGATCGCGGACGTCGACATGCCGAACGCGTTCGCGACCGGTCGCGACCAGAAGCACGCCGTCCTCTGTGTCACGACGGGCATCCTGCGACGCCTGGACGAGCCCGAGCTCGAGGCCGTGCTGGCCCACGAGCTGTCTCACGTCGCGCATCGCGACGTCGCCGTGATGACCATCGCCAGCTTTCTCGGGATCCTGGCCGGCTTGCTCACCCGCGTGCTCCTCTACGCCGGGCTGTTCGGCGGCTTCGGCGGGGGAGGCAACAGGGGTCGAAGCGGCGGAGGGGGCATGGGCGGAGGCGGTCAGTTGGCCATTATCGAGCTGGGAATGCTCCTTTTCTCCGCAGTGATCTACGCCATCAGCTTCCTCCTCATCCGCACCCTCTCCCGTTACCGGGAGCTGGCGGCGGACCGGTCAGGGGCGATCCTCATCGGCCAGCCCCGGTTGTTAGCTCAAGCGCTCGTAAAAGTGACAGGTGAGATGTCGCGCATCCCCTCCCGCGACCTGCGGTCGGCGGAGCACTTCAACGCCTTCTTCTTCGCTCCCGCCTTCGCCAAGGGGACCAGCCTCTCGACACTGTTCTCGACCCACCCCACCCTCGAGCGCCGCCTGCAGCAGCTGACCCAGCTCGAGGCCCAGATGGGCCGCGCGGCGTGAAGCTGTTCGACGTCCTCCTGGGTCGGACCAAGCCTGCCCAGCCCGACCTCGACCATCTCTTCGGACTCCCGGGCGCTCAGATCACACTCGAGGCCTCTCTCGGCCTGCGCCCCACAGGCCAGGCTGGAGTCTGCTTCAAGCCGGCCACGGGACAGGAGTTCGCGCAGACGGCCACAGAGGTAGAGCAGCTGCTCGACCTCGGCGAGGGCGTGAAGATCCACGAGGAATCCGATTCCTACGGGTACCGGTGGGCCGTGATCGAGGACGACGACTTCGGCGATCTCATCAACGAGGTCCATGTCGTCAACACGACGCTCGAGGACCATGGCTGGGGACCGCAGCTTCTGTGCTCGGTCTTCGGTTTCGCACCGATCCCAGGCGGGGCATCCGACCCCGCGGCGGCAACCGGCGCGCCCAAAGTGGCCGGGACCTACCTCGTCTACCTCTACAAGCGGGGCACTTTCTACCCGTTCGTCCCGCTCGCGGCCGCCGAGAAACGCGACTCGGAACGCGAGCGCCTGCTGAACGTGACCTTGGCCACCGACCTCGCGATGGAGCCCGACCTCGAGCGCTGGTTCCCTCTGTGGGGGCTGCCCGTCCACTGACGGCGCCGCGAGAACGCAGGCTCACCGGGGCGGGCCCACAGCCGGGAGCGGCGGGCTCACCGGGGCGGGCGACGCTCGCCCGTAGGGACGAGGGCGCCGTCGCGCCGGAACGGGTCCCACGCCGGGGGCGCGCTCTTGAGGTAGGCGACGACGACACCGCAGATCATTGCCGGGTCGAGATCTGTCTCCCCGTCCGGCTCTGGCCGCATCCTGGTCACGAGGGACCCGACGCCGTCGGCTGCCCACCGCACGCCGGAGGGCTCGGCTGCGCTCAACTGCTCGGCCAACGGCGCCAGGTCCGGCCGGCGCGGCACCTGCCGGCTCACGTAACGGACCCAGCCCTCATAGCGCAGGTAGAGCTCGCAGCGGCCCTCGTGAAAGGCCAGGATCCGGGAGGCCGGCGTCGCGCTGTGCAGCGCCACCTCGTGCAGCGCAACGGCGCCGAGGCGCCCGGTTGCAGCCGCTGAGCCCGGTGTAGGCACGGCGCCGGCCAACCGCGTGACGACGGCGAGATCGACCTCGGGCACCTCGTCTATCCGCACCAGGCCGGCGCGAAGGTCATCCAGAGAGGCGGCCAAGACGGCGTCCTCTTGCTCCCAGTATCGCCGGAAGTGCTCCGTGTGCTCGATCAGCTCGACCGCCCGCTCGAGCACGGCGCGGTAGCGGGGCCCGGACCAGCTGCCCGGCCGTTCCCCGACGCTGCCCGGCTCAGAGGCCTCGACGGCCTGCTCCCCGATCGGACCGACCGCAAAAGCGATCCGCGCCGCCTGGCGGGACCGCACGACGCCGAAATCGCCGCAGGAGACCACCTCGACAAGCAAGCCCTCGTGGCGCAGGGCCACATCGGGCTCGGCCATGGAGAACACGGAAACGACCCCGTCCTCGTCGAAGTGGTCGTTCGTGACCGCCTCGGCCCGGCTCACAGCCGCGATCGCCGACCTGATCCCGACGCCGCCCGAGCGGCCTCGGCCACCCCGCCCGGGCGCGCCGTCACCTGGCGCGACCTCGCCCCGCGTCGCGTGCAGGAAGGCGAAGACGATCTGGGCGGAAAGGTCGCGCGCCAGTGCCGGCGGCGTCGGGCTCTGCGGCCAGTGGGAAAGCGTCAGCACCGAACCAGGACGCGCGGCGCCGTCCACGAGCACGTGCGGGCGGCCTTTCAGCTCCTCGACCGGCACGTAGGGAAGGGCCCGGCTCACCGATCGACCTTCGTCTGCCGGCCCATCGGACAGGTCGGCTCTGCGGACGTCCGCACTCAGATGCCGAGGTCGACGAAGAGCGGGGCATGATCAGAGGGCGGGTTGTCGCTCCCCATGCCTTTTCTCGCTTCCCGATCGATGAGCGCGTAGCGCACCGCGCCGGCAAGCGCCCTCGAGACGAGCGCGAGGTCGATGCGCATCCCGTGCCCTTTGTGAAAGTCGCCGGCACGATAGTCCCACCAGGAATAGAGCCCGTCGACGTCGGGATAGACGAGGCGGAAGGCGTCCACGAGCCCCCAGTCCTCGAGCTCGCGCAGGGCCGCCCGCTCCGGCTCGCTGACATGGGTGGCGCCCGCGAACTGCGAGATGTCCCACACGTCGCGGTCCTCCGGCGCGACGTTGAAGTCGCCGCAGACGGCCACCGCCTGATCTGCCGTCGTGTTCGCCGCGAGGTCGTCGCGAAGCCGCTTCAGCCAGGCGAGCTTGAGCTCGTACTGCTCGCTGCCGACGGCACGGCCGTTGGGCACATAGACGCTGGCGACCCGAACCCCCCCGCACGTCGCCGTGAGGATGCGGCACTCCTCGATCGCGTCGGGAAGCTCCGCCGAGAAACCGGCCCGGGCCTTCTCGATCCCGACCCGCGACAAGATGGCGACGCCGTTCCAACGGCCGTTGCCGTGATGGGCGGACTCGTAGCCCAGGGCCGCGAACGCCAGGGCGGGAAAAGCGGCATCGGGCATCTTCGTCTCCTGCAGGCACAAGACGTCGGGCTGTGCGTAGCAGAGCCACTCCTCGAGCTTGCCGAGACGTGCCTTCAGGGAGTTGACGTTCCAGGTCGCGATGCGCATCCCGACAGCGTCGCCTGTCGGCGCCCACGACGCAACGCGGCCCGGTGCTGGGCCCCGGGCGCCTATGGGCTACAGGCCGGGGCAGGCCGCCGGGGAGCAGCGGCGCGCTGGCTGCCCACCTGGGTCACGGCCCACCTGGGTCACGGCCGATGGGTCACGGCAGGGAGGGACAGCTGACCGATTGGGCACCCGAATTGACGGGGAAGAGGGCGGAGTCGATCGTGCCGCAGACGACGAAGCCGACGACGTCCCACACCGTGTCGGTCGCCTGGAGCAGGTGGGGAGGGTTCAGGTACGAGAGCCGCGTGTCGTAGGAGAGCACCTGGTTGTAACCGACCCCGTTCGACATGCCGTTGAACCCGGGGTAGTAGTTGATGTTCGTGCCGTTCTCGATCAGGTTGCCTTCAACGGCGCCGCTCTCGAAATCCGGCACATAGGTCGACCCGTTCAGGGTCACGATGGCGGCGTCGGTGACGACGCCGTGCTGACCGTCACCGTACGCATTGGAGATGTCGCAGGACCAGGGCACGACGTTGGAGATCCCGGGGGGGGGAGTCGTCTCGGTCCCGTCGTCGGTGCAGATCGGGCCGTTGCCGCCGTTCGGGTGCGCGATCAACAGGTCCTCGTCCGCCAGCAGGCCCAGGACGTCGCTCGTACCCGCCTGGTTGCATGCTGGCACCGAGGACGGATTGGCGTCCGACGCGCCCCCGGAGCCGTCGGCGCACTGGTAGGTGAGATCGCGGGAAACGACTATGTCGCCGGAGGCGGCGAGGGTGATCTGGCCGTGGAGCTCGCCCTCGATAATGGCGTCACCCTCGGTGCACTGGCTCGAGCTGGCGGAAAGGTTGTAGTAGTAGGGGTTGATGCAGGTCGCGGTGCTCGGCAGCGCGAGGTGCGAGGGGTCGACGATGCTCACCGACGGCGGCGTCTGCCAGTCGGAGTTCGCCCCTGAGGACTGCTCCGACTGGACGTAGATGACGCCGCTCTGGTTGAGGCTGGGGTTGTCAACAGGCACCGGGAGGCCTGTCACCCAGGGCTGTGACGGGCTGAAGGAGCCGCACTGGGCAGGTGCTCCCGTGCTGTAGTGGGGCTCTGTCTGCTCGCTGAGGGGGCTCCAGACGTTCATCGTGCCCCCCTTTACGAACTCGATCATCGTGGGGCCGGTGTAGAGGCAGCCGTTCCCCTTGGTCCCGTCCACATAGGAGATGAGGCCGGCCGTCGTCGAGGGGAGGTGCTGTTGGCCGCCGAGTTGCGTACTGGTGCCCGAAGGCAAGAGGGGCTGTCCCCCGCAGCCGTCATAGAAGTCGTCCACCCAGCCCTGGGGCAGGTTACCGGGCGTCAGTGCCCCTTTCCAGTTGTCCCGGTAGGACCAGGGGGAGGTCGGGGCGCCGGAGATCAGCGGCGGGTTGCCGTTGAACTGCGGATCGCCGCACAGCCAGAACTGGTCGTTCGTGTACGCCGTGCCGTTGAAGACGACCGAGCTGTTGTAGATGCCGACTCCGTAGGCCGAGCACGGGCGGACACCTGAGGGGATCTGGATCGTCGCGCCCGCATTGGGCCAGCCCGGTGTCGAGGGCACGTTGTAGGTGATCCCCGACGTGTCGTAGTACGGCCCGTAGTAGGGGGTCCCGGCGCTGGCGGTGGCCGAGGAGTCGCCGTTTATGTCCGGGTTGGGGACCGATCCGATCGAATCGACGAAGGTGTTCTCGTCATAGGTGTGGTACTTGCACAGCGCGTCGCTCAGCGACATCGGCCCGTAGGTCGTCGTGTTGCCGTTCTGGTCGGTGTAGTTGTACTCGATCTGCACCTGGTTCATCGGCTCCGAGGTCGCCGACCCGCCCGCGGGGGTGACGGTGACGTTCGGAAGCACGCCCGGCTCGTTCGGGTCGGACAGCTCGTACTCGGAGTAGTACGAGTCGGTCAGGATGCCGGACAGCTTGAAGCTCACGAGCAGCGACCGGTATGACCAGGCACCTGGCGCTCCCGCCCGACCGGTCACCTCGATGACCATCTGACCGGCGCTGCCTCCTGACTGCACCGTCAGGCGGCTCGGATCGGGCACGTAGTGGAACCACTCGTCGGAGCTGCCGATCTGCTTCCAGCCGGTCAGCGCCGTGTCGCCGTCGGGGGTGCCGTAGTTGTAGGCGTAATAGGAGGGCACGTTGTCGAGGTAGTTCCGGTACTCCTGCACGCCCGCTTCGGCCGCCGCCAGAGCAGCCTCACTCGAGGCGGACTGGTTCGTGGCGGCATTCTCGGCATTGACCTGCGTCGCCAGGACCGGGACGAGGATCGAGACGAGCAGCACGACGAGGATCGCCAGCACGAGCGCCTGCCCGGACTCGTCCCGGGCGAGCCCGGCGCGCCGGGCGAGCCCGGTTGCCGCTGCACGGCGAAGCCTCCCCAGCCGGCCGTTGTTCTCACCTCGAGCATTCCTGCTCAGCGCTGACATGGTCGTCATCTCCTCACTCCGGACAAGCCACGGAGGTCGACGTTGTTGTGGTGGTCGAGGTCGGCGTTGTCGCCGAGCCCCGCAAGAACACGACCGTGTCCAAGGTCGTCGGCTGGTCGGCGGCGTAGCCCTCGGTCGGGGTCTGCGGCCCCGCCAGGAACGTGACGTGAATGCCGACCGCGGCGATCTCGTTGATGGCGCAAGCCGGGACGGGATTCTCGATCGCGAGTGGCGTCAGGGCGGTTCCCACATAGTCGTAGTAGGTGAAGACCGGGCTCGTCTGGGTGCTGAGGGCGTAGTAGGTCGCGACCGTCCTCTGTGTGGATGATCCCGGTGTGCACGGCGAGGCCGGATGGAACGCCGTCGGAGCGTCGACAGCGGGAGTCACCGACGACCACGGCAGCGGCGGGCTTCCCGCGCCATTGGCCGGTCCGGACGCGGGCACGTCGAAGGTGATGTCGAATTGGGCGTCGTCGTGGACGGCACCGCTCGGCCTGAACCAGAGCGCATCGAGATTCGTGCAGTTCGAGCCGTAGGTGCTCGTGTTGAACCCTGCCGATGCCACTACGTCGAGCTCGGTCGGAGACGGCCCCACCTGCGCCCCGCCCGCGTCGTAGACGGCGAGCACCTGGCTCGCGCCGCGTAGGTACTGAACGAGTGTCTGGCCAGACTCGGTCTCCTGCCGGACAGCTGTGACCGAGTCCTGGGTGTTGCTCGCCTGCTGGTTGAACGAGATGAACAGCGAGGTGACGATCGTGAAAACGACGCTCAGGATGGCAAGGACGGTGATGAGCTCGAGGGCGGTGAAGCCGCGCTCGCAGGCCATGGGGCCACGACGCGCCGCCTGGGGCCACCGCCGCTCGAGGGACCGCTGCAGGCTGTTCATGACGCGGTCACCGGGAGGAGGCTCATCGAGCTGCACGCCGATTGCGCGGGTACCGGCGTCGGAGGAGGCGAACCTGCGCACCAGCCCTTCGGCGTCACCCACACGTAGGCGGGGCTGACCGTCCCGCCGTTGTCGTGCGACAGGAGGTACTCCCCGAGCGGCACGCTTGTCTGACTGGTACTGGTGAGTGCGGAGAGGTTGAGCGTGATCGGAACGCCGCCCCCGGCGACCTCGGTGGCCGTCAGTGTGCTGGCAGATCCCGACACCACCTTCAGCTCCAGGGGATAGACGGGCAGATAGACCGAGACCGCGTTGCCGCTGACCGTGTCGATGACACACGGGCTCGGCGCGGGGGCGTACGACCCGTACGCAGACGGTGCACTGTCCGGCTGGTCACCGGTCCAGAGCCCGGTCACGCCCGACCACGGGAACAGCAGGAGCGAGCTGAACGGCGTGGAGCCGTAGGCGGGCCAGATGTTGCTCGAGCCGTACGCCGTGATGAGGGAGTTGTAGACCGAGATCGGGATGACGCTCGAGCTGACCGGCGGCGACACCGGCGAGGTCGGGGCTGTCGTGCAGCTGCTGCCCGGATGGGTGTACCCGAAGGTGACCGGCGTGCCGATGTCCATGAGCACGGTTACCACGTCGGGCACACCGGGCTGCAGTGAGGAGACAGGCACTGAGAGTGGGCCGTTCGGGTTGGAGTCGGCGTGCTCGTCGCTGGAGACGAGTGCCGGTGGGCCTAGGTTGCCGGCGAAGGAGATCGTGTAGTCGTAGTTGCCGTTTGCGTTGCTGACTGCGTCGAGGTTCTGGAACACGATGCAGCCGTTGCTGCCCGAGTCCTCGGATTCACTCGTCGTCGTGCCCGACGGGACCGCCGGTGGGGAGCCGGCGCCGGTCCACTTGCCGGTCGCGGTCGCGTTCACGTCCTCGCCCGTCAAAAGGGTCGTCCCGTTGGCGCTGAGGATGCGAACAGCCAGCTCACCTGCGAATTGCTGCACTGCGCCCGCCTCGGCGGGCGAGATCTCCGTCGTCTGCACGATCGGTGGGGTGCCGCGCATTCTCGGCCAGGTCACGACAGCCGTCACGAGCCAGATCTGCTGGGCAACCGAGGCCCCGGAGGCACAGATCGACTGGTTGGTGCCCTGAGTGACGACCGTCCAACTCGTCGTGACCTTGAAATTGGTGACCCGCGCACCTGTCTCGCTCACCGGGAAGATGTTGGTCGCAGTGCCTGTCGGCAACGTCCCTTTCGAGGCCTCGAGCTGCAGGGTCTCGAGCTCCCGGGTGGCGACGTTGACGGCTTCGGCCCGAAGGTGCTCGGAGGCGACGCTGGTCTGGGCTTGGACCACGAACACGGTCGTCGGCACCAGGACGATGACGATCACGGCGATCGCGACCAGGAGCTCGACGAGCGTGAGGCCCTCGTCACCGCGCGAGGAGGCACCCTGCAACCCTCGCTTTCGCCATCCACTCGGTACTGCTCGGTCTCTCCCTCGCCGCATGACCGCAACCCCTCTTCGTTGACCCAGGCGACCTCTCGCTCCGCGACGCTGCAGACGGCACTGGCCGAGTGCGCGCCCGGCTCAGGAAACAATAGCATTTATCGCGCGCCAAGCGCACACACCGTCACTCTAGGTGCTAAGGGACCCTCAGGCGAGCACGAACAGCAGATCCGCCTCGCACGCGACGCGGCCGCCGACGGTGGCGACGCCGTGCCCGCTCCCGGCCCGGGCCGAGAGACGCCCGATCGAGACCTCGAGATCGATCGTCTCGCCCGGAACGACCTGGCGGCGGAACCGTGCCCGGTCGATGCCTCCGAACAACGGCAGACGGTCCTTGTAGCGCCCGTCGGCGAGGACCACCGCCGCAGCCAGCTGGGCGAGGGACTCGACCATCAAGACTCCGGGCAGAACCGGATTGCCGGGAAAGTGGCCGGCGAAGAACTCCTCCTCGCCGGTCAGATGCCACCTGCCCCGCCCCGAGACGGCCGGGTCCAGCTCCACGATCTCCGAGACGAGGAGAAACGGAGCCCTGTGCGGGATGAGCTCCTCGATCGGGATCATCTCGTGCTCGCCGTCGTTCGTGGGGACCTCCTCCCCACGACCGGCTTCGGTGCCGGCACCACCTCACCCCCCACGGTGGGCTTGGGCGACGTCGACGACTTGCGGGCGGTCGTCTTCCTGACGGCGAGATTGTCCCCTCCGGCCTTTTTCGGCGGCGCCTTTGCAGCCGGCGCCTTTGCAGCCGGCGTCGTTGTCGCCCGCGCCCTCTCCGCTGGCAGTTCCTCCGGTCGGGCCTTCACTGCCGCCTTTTTCGCTTGGGCCTTTACCGCCGCCGCCTTGCCGGCCCGGGTCCTGCCGACCACAGCCTTCTCCGCCACCGTCTTGTTCGCCGGTCGCCCTACCGGGACACTCCTGGGCGCGGCCTTCTTCGCGGCCAGGTTGATCGCCGCCGCCTTCTGGGTCGGGGTCTTCTGCGTCGCCGCCGCCTTCTGCGGCGATGACTTCTGCGTCGCCGCCGCCTTGGTCGAGGTCTTCTGCGCCGCCGCCGCCTTGGTCGAGGTCTTCTGCGTCGAGGCTCTCGGCGTCGCGGCCCTCGGCGTCGCGGCCCTCGCCGCCGTCGCCTGCGGCGCGGGCGCCTTCCCAGCCGCCACCTTCTCCCTGGCGGTCCTTTCCGGCACGGCTTTGCCCGACACGGCTCTCTCCGGCACGGCTTTGCCCGGCAAGGCTCTCTCCGGCACGGCTTTCCCGGGCACGGCTCTCTTCGGCACGGCTTTTCCGGGCACGGCCTTCTCGGGCACAGCCTTTTCAGGCACGGCCTTCTTCGCCGTCGGCTTCCTCGCCGGCTCCACGGCACCAGAGTCCGAGCCCTCCGCACGCTTGCGTGGCGGCCGGGCGAGGCGGACCTCGGCGGCGACGGTCTCTTCGCGGGGATGGCCCGACACCCGGGCCGTTCCCGGCAAGGCGAGCTCCGCGCCACGCCGTTGGGGATCGAGGGCGGTCAGCACGAATTCCCGACGCTGGTGGCGCTTGAGCACCTCCCGGGCACTGCGCGGCGGCGGATCGCCGAGGTTGGCAAGCGGGACATAACAGCGCATCTCACCCACGCGCACGACCGCACCGTGGGACGTGTAGCTCTCGACCTCACCCTCGAGCTGCTCACCGAGGCGGTGCTCGGCGATGAACGAGATGAAAGCCAAGGGGTCGTTCACCGCCAGCGGGGTCGGGGTGGGCTTGTGCCGGTCACCGGAACCGACCACCGCCTTTGCCGGTGCCGTCCCGCCACCGTTCGTGTGGCGCCTCGAGGCTCCCGTGGAGGATGCTGCGACCTGCGACTTGCGGGCAGGTTTGACGACCTCCTTCGTCGCCACGGCGATCGCCTTGCTGACGCGTTTTTTCGCCTGCTCTGTCTCTCGGACGGCCTGGTGGCTGCGCGGGCCTCGAACCGGTTGGCGGGGGCTGAAGATCCATCCGATGCCGGGCACGGGCGTGGCGCCGAGAAGGCGTCTCCGCTCGAAAAGCCAGGGATGCTCGCCGTGGAACTCCTGGAACGAGTCGTTGGACAACACCGTCCCGTCGACCTTCTCGGCGACACGCAACAAGAAGGCGTCGCCGCGCCCGATGGCGCCGGCTGGGGGATGCACGTACTCGCCGCGCAGCTCAGCATCTTCGAAACGCGCCAGCTCTGAGGGGTCGATCCGGTGGGCGAAGGTGGCGTCGACGATGACGGTGATCTCGGCGTCGGGATGGTCGCGCCTCAGCTCGGCGACGGCCTCCTCGAGCTGCGCCAGGCTCGGTGAGGAGCGGCCTTCTGTGGCGATGTTGGATCCGTCGACGATGATGTGCTCGATGGGCATGTCCCTGTAGTCAAGCACCCCCCACCCGCGTCAGCCCGGAACGCAGCCCACCGATTGCTCGAGAAGGTCCTCGTGCTCCAGCTGATGGATGGCGCCGGAGCCCGTCGCCGGGCTCCCCGACGGGGCGCGGCTCACGTGCCGGAGCTGGTACCTGGTGCCCAACAGCCGGTGCAGACGGCCGTGGACGAACGACCAGGCGCCCATGTTCTCCGGCTCCTCTTGCAGCCAGACGACCTCGGTCGCGCCCGGATAGGCGGCCAGGAGACCGGTGATCTGCCGCTCGGGCCAGGGATAGAGCTGCTCGACGCGGGCCACGGCGATGGGCGCGCCTCCTGCCTCGGAGATGCGGTCCCGGCGCGCCATGGCGTCGTAGGCCACCTTGCCGCTGCACAGCACGAGACGGCAGACCTCTTCCCGGTTGACAGCCTCGTCGTCGAGCACCTCGCGCCAGGCACCTTGGGCGAACTCGGCGACGGGGGAACGCGCTTGGCGGGCGCGCAGCAACGACTTCGGCGTCATCACGATCAGCGGCCGGCGCATGCTCCGGTGAGCCTGGGCCCGGAGGAGGTGGAAGTACTGCGCGGCCGTCGTCGGCTGGGCGACAGTCAGGTTGTCGCCCGCGCAGATCGTCAGGAAACGCTCCAGGCGCGCCGAGGAGTGCTCCGGCCCCTGGCCTTCGTAACCGTGGGGAAGCAGCAGCGTGAGGGCAGAGCTCTGCCCCCACTTCTCCCCCGCAGAAACGAGGAAGTTGTCGATCACGACCTGGGCACCGTTGGCGAAGTCACCGAATTGTGCCTCCCAGGCCACGAGCGCCTTGGAGCTCTCGACCGAGTAGCCATACTCGAAGCCGAGCGCGGCGAACTCCGACAAGAGCGAGTCGTAGACCATGAAACGCCCCGGCGGGCGCTCCCCCGGCGCAACGCCGAGGCCCTGTCGCAGGTTCGAGAGCGGCGTGTACTCAGCCCCGGTCTCGTAGTCGAAGAGCACCGAATGGCGCTGGCTGAAAGTGCCGCGGCGGGTGTCCTGGCCGGCGAGCCGCACGTCGTAGCCGTCGATGAGAACGCTGCCGAAGGCGAAGGCCTCGCCGAGGGCCCACTCGACCTCCCCCGCCTCGTAGAGCTCCGCGCGCTGGCGGAGCTGACGGGCGAGCTTGGGGTGGACCTTGAAGGCGGCCGGAAGCTCGTGGAGGGTCGCCGCGAGCAGATCGAGTGTCGAGCGGTCGACGCCCCCCACGACGTGCGACAGCGGCGGAGGCTCCTCTGTGGAGGGAGCCGGGAGGCGCACTATGCGGGGCGGCGCCGCGGCACGGGTCTCGTCGAGCGCCGCCTGAAGCCTGGCCGAGAAGTCATCGAGGGCGCGCTCTGCCTCCTCGATGGTGATGTCACCACGCTTGACGAGGGTCTCGGTGTAGAGCTTGCGAACAGAGCGGTGCTGGTCGATCTGCTTGTACATGAGGGGCTGGGTGTAGCTCGGGTCGTCACCCTCGTTGTGGCCGTGCAGCCGGTAGCAGACCATGTCGATCACGACGTCCTTGTGGAACTGCTGGCGGAAGGCGACCGCCAGCCGGCCGACGCGCACGCAGGCCTCCGGGTCGTCACCGTTCACGTGGAAGATCGGCGCCTGCACGGTCTTGGCGACGTCCGTCGGGTACATCGAGGAACGGGCGGCCGCGATGGGGGTCGTGAAACCGAGCTGATTGTTGATCACCAGGTGCACGGTCCCCCCGGTGCGGTAACCGCGCAGCTGGGAGAGCTCCAGGGTCTCGGCCACGACACCCTGGCCCGCGAAGGCGGCGTCGCCGTGGACAAGCACGGGCAGCACGGGGTAGCGCCCGACGTCTTGGCGCTGGTCCTGGCGGGCGCGGGCGATCCCTTCGACGACGGGGTCGACCGCCTCGAGGTGGGACGGATTCGAGGCGAGCGTCACGGGCAGTTCTATGCCGTTGCGGGCGGCGAACTTCCCGCTCGCACCCTTGTGGTACTTGACGTCGCCCGAGCCCTGAACGCTCTCGGGATCGAGGTTGCCCTCGAACTCGGCGAAGATCTCCCTGTAGGACTTGCCCACGATGTTGGCGAGCACGTTCAGGCGGCCGCGGTGGGCCATGCCGAGCACGGCCTCTTCGATGGCGGACTGGGCGGCCTCGTCCAAGATGGCGTCCAGCAGGGGGATTGCCGACTCGGCCCCTTCGAGGCCGAAGCGTTTCTGGCCCACATAGCGGGTGTGCAAGAAGCGCTCGAAGGCCTCCGCGGCGTTCAGGCGCTCGAGCACGTGGTGCTGCTCCTCGGGCGGGCAGGTGCCGGGAACGCCCTCGACGTGGCGCTGGATCCATCTCTTCTCTTCGGGATCCTCGATGTGCATGTACTCGATGCCGATGGTCCTGCAGTAGGCGTCGCGCAAGATATCGAGGAGCTTGCCCAAAGGGAGCTCTGTTTCCTCGCCGAGGCCCTCGACGACAAAGCTCCGGTCGAGGTCGAAGATGGTGATGCCGTACGTCAGCGGGTCGAGCTCGGGATGGAGCGCCGGGGCCATGGTTCCGAGCGGGTCGAGGTTGGCGATGAGGTGGCCGCGCACTCGGTACATGTTCACGAGCTGCTGAACCTTCGCCTGCCTGACGAGCCTGCCGTGGACGCCGTCGCTCGATCCGACCGGGTTGATGTCCTTGTGCCAGCGTGCCGGGTTGTAAGGGACGGCGAGGGAAGAGAACACCTCGTCGTAAAAGCCGTGCTCGCCCACCAACAGCTCGTGCACCCGGGTGAGGAAGAGCGCCGAGTGGGCGCCCTGGATGATGCGGTGGTCGTAGGTGGAAGTGATCGTGACGACCTTGCTCAGTCCGAGCTCGGCGAGCACCTCGGGGTCGCTTGCGGCGAACTCGGCCGGATAGCCGAGCGCTCCCACCCCGATGATGGCGCCCTGGCCGGACATCAGGCGCGGGACGGACTGGGTGGTCCCGAGCATTCCGGGGTTCGTGAGCGTGACCGTGACGCCGGCGAAGTCGTCCACCGACAGCCTGTTCGTGCGCACCTTGCGCACGATGTCCTCATAGGCGTGCAGGAACTGGGAGAACTCGAGCGTGTCGGCCCCTCGCACGCAAGGCACGTACAGGGTGCGGCCACCGTCCGGACGCTCGTAGTCGATGGCGATCCCGAGCCCGACGTGCTCGTGGCGGATCAGCCCGGGCGTGCCGGTCTCTTCGATCTGGGGCACGAACGACGAGTTCATCTCCGGGACCGCCCCGAGGGCCTTGACCACTGCCCAGGCGATCAGGTGCGTGAAGCTGACCTTGCCCCCGGTCGTGCGCCCGAGATGATCGTTGATCACGACGCGATTGACCTCGAGAAGCTTGGCAGGCACGGGATGAACGCTCGTGGCCGTGGGGATCTTCAGGCTCGCGCTCATGTTCTCCACGACACGCGCCGCCGCCCCGCGCAGGGGCACAGCGGGCTGCCCGGCGGGAGCCGCTGCCTGGACGGGCTCGCCGCCGTGCTCGGGGGGCGCCTCGCTCGGAGCGGCCACGGGCGCGGGCCCACGAGCGGCCACGGCCTCTGGGCCATCGTGCTCCGGGCCGGGCCCGGCCGTCTCTGGAGCGCGCGTGAGGCGATAGTCGGCGAAGAATTCGCGCCAGCTCTCGCTCACTGACTGGGGGTCGGCGAGGTAGGACTCGTACATCTCCTCGACGAGCCAGGCGTTCGTCCCGTAAGCACCCGCGAGCCCGTCGGCGCTCGATCGGTCCACCATCGCAGCGGATGCTACCGGCGGGCGATCATCTGGTCTCCCAGAGGCGACGACGACCCTCCCCGCGGGCTCGAGAGCCACCCCGGCGCTAGCGTGGGGGGGTGATCGCTGTACCGCCACCGGTCGCGCGAACAGCCGGGCCGGACCTCGGGGAGCGAGCGTGAGCACGACCCGCGCTGTGGTGCGCGGCGTCGAGCCCGGCAACGACGTGCGCTGCGTGCGCTGCGGCAAGCAGATCAAGTTCGCCGCCCGCACTCACCCCCGCCAGGTGATCGCGAACATCTATCTCGACGGCGCCTGGAACCGCGTCGACCACTTCCACGAGGAGTGCTACCTCGAGGCGAACGAGCCCTACGGACCGATCGACGCCCTCGGTGGCCAGATCAACAGCTGAGGATCACCTCGCGAGGCTCCGCTCCCGGCTGAGGCACACGCCTGGGCGCGCCCGGCCCGCCTCGGCCGCGCTCCGGCTCGCGTCCCCGCAAGCGCATCGCAGGAGGACACCAACTTGAGGATCGCCGTGACCGGCGCCGGCGGCTTCATCGGCAGCGCTCTCGTCCGGGCTCTTCGCCAACGTGGCGACGAGGTCCACCCTGTCGTCCGCCGTCCGCCAGGCCAAGGCGAGGTGGGCGTCGAGCTTGCCCTGGGACGACTCGACACGACGCGGCTCCCCGGCCAGAGCCTGGAAGGGATCGACGCCGCAGTCCACCTGGCCGGGGCCCCGATCACGACGCGCTGGAGCGCGAAGCACCTCGAGGAGATCCGTGCGAGCCGTGTCGCGCTCGGCAACCTTCTCGCCCGGTCGCTCGCCTCGCTCGAGCACCCACCGGGCGTGCTGGTCTCCGGCTCGGCAGTCGGCATCTACGGCGATCGTGGGGACGCACTCTTAGACGAGACGAGCGCCCAAGGGACCGGGGTGCTCGCCGACCTGTGCCGCTCCTGGGAGGCGAGCACCGCGCCGGCGGCCGAGCACGGCATCCGGGTCGTCACCATCCGTACCGGCATCGTGCTCGGTGGCACCGGAGGCGCCGAGGGCGGGATCCTTCGGGCCGAGGTCCCCATTTTCAAGCTCGGCCTCGGCGCTCGCCTCGGCGACGGCCGGCAGTGGACGAGCTGGATCGCGCTCGACGACGAGATCGCCGTGATCCTCCGCGCCATCGACGACCCGGGGCTCGTCGGAGCAGTGAACGCGACATCGCCCAACCCGATCCGCAACGCGGAGCTGACCGACGCCATCGCGGCCGCTCTCGGACGGCGCGCCAGGCTTGCGATCCCGGCCTCGCTCCTGCGGCTCGCGCTCGGCCGCGGTGCCGCCGACGAGCTGCTGCTCGCCAGCCAGCGGGTGCTGCCGAAAAAGCTGACCGACGCCGGCTACGTGCCCGCCTATTCCCGGCTACAGGACGCCTTGGCCGAGGCGCTCGGGCGACGAGGGTCGCACTGAGAAGAGGAGGCCGTCAGTCCAGGTTCGCGCCGTAGCGACGGACATGGTCGTTGACGGCGTAGTAGGCGTCGATGGACTCGCCGGCGTCTCCCCAGAAACCCTCCTGCACGTCGTAGCTGACAAGGCCCTCGGCGACGTAGTGGTTGTTCACGTCGGTGATCTCGAGCTCGCCGCGCCCCGACGGACGCAGAGTGCGGATCACGTCGAAGACACTGGGGTCATAGAGGTAGACGCCCGTGACGCAGTAGGTGCTCGGCGGGTCGTCCGGTTTCTCGACGATGCGCACGATCCTGCCCGACTCGTCGAGCTCGGGCACGCCGAGATGGCGAAGGTGGTCGAAATCCTTGACTTCGGCCAGGACCAGGCGGGCCCCTTTCGGCTCCTCGGCGAACCGGTCCACCGAGGACACGAACGAGCGGCCGAAGATATTGTCAGCCAGCATGACGACGGCGGCGGCGGCGCCGACGAACTGCGCTGCCAGCCCCAGAGCCTCGGCTATGCCCCCCGCCCGTTCCTGGTAGGCGTAAAGGAGGCGTTCCACACCGAACTCCTGGCCGTTGGACAAGAGCCTGAGGAACTCGCCCGCGTGCGTGCCCCCTGTCACGACCATGATCTCGGTGACGCCTGCTTTCACGAGCGCCTCTATGCCGTAGCTGATCATGGGCCGGTCGCCGATGGGCAGCAGGTGCTTGTTCGTGATGCGGGTGAGTGGATGGAGCCGGCTGCCCGTTCCGCCGGCAAGGATCACGCCCCTCATGGCTTGACGTAGCTCACGGTCGCCGATGCGTCGATCAGCACTCCGTCGGTGAGGTCGGTGGCTTTGTAGGTGACTTTCTGGACCAGGGTGTCACTCACCTGAAAGATCGCCACTCCCTTCGCGTTCGTGGTCAGATACAACGGCTTGATCTCGGTCTTCACCGCGCTCGGCGCGGTCGCGGTCGCGGTCGCGGCCGCCGTCGCGACAAGGATCACTCGCTTGGCGCCGATTGGCAAGCCGAGCGCCGTGCGCAAGGTGACCTTGATCCACGACGACGCCGTGCTCATTGCCTTGACACGGGCCAGCACGGCGGTGACCGAAGACCTCGTCGGGGAGGCGTACGAGGCGCCTCCGCTCTCGGGCAGGGCGCACAACTCGGCGACGAGACCGCCTCCCAAGGGATTGGCGGCAACGGGCGTGCCCAGGCCAGTGGCGAAGTCGTAGCCGGGCGTGGCCGGGTACTGCCACAGATCCGGGAACTGAGCCAAGTGGTTGTCGCCCTTTGTGACCTCGTCGAAGGCGCTCGCGTACTCGCTCGGGCCCTCGCCGGCGATGAAGTACAAAGACGGGTTCAAGAACCCGACCGGGTGGGCGCTACAGGTCGGCCAAGCATCTGCAAGGGCGGCCAACGCCGCCCACAGCGGTGCCGCGATGCTCGTGCCACCGAAGTAGCTCCAGCCCCCCATGGCACCCAGGTAGATCAAGAGGCCGGTGCTCGGATCGGCGTCCCCTGCGACGTCGGGGACCTCCCGGCAGTACCCGGTCGGCATGCCGCAGGGCTTGTTCGAGGAGTAGGCCTTGATGACCTGCAGCGCCGCTGGAGCGTCGGACTGGTAAGCAGGCATTGCCCAGTCCGAGGATATGCCGCCGCCGCTGGCCCCGGCGTCGTCGTTCCAGACGGTCTGCGTCGGTGGCACGGCGGGCGCGGTCGCTGTCGGCGCTGAGCCGAGCGCGGTCAGCGACGTGCCCCCCACGTCGGTCACATACGGCTGGCTCCCAGGATCGTCGACGGCAGGCGTGCCGATGGGGTTGTTGCTCGTGTCGGTGCAGTCGGTCGAGCCGTCGTCGCCGGCGGCGGCCACGACGGTTTGTCCCTGCGCCGCCGCCTCTTCGAACAGGTTGGCCTCGGCCGCCACGGCCGCGCTCCCGCCCGCTTGTGCCTCGCATTCGCCCCACGAGGTCGAGATCACCTGGGCGCGGTCCTGGGTGACGATCGCGTTGTAGACATCGAGCGGGCCCGTGGTGTTGTTCGGGCCCTCGTACACGTCGATCTTCGCCCCGGGAACAAGGCTGCTGATCTCCTCAACGTCCCCGGTCGACTCGACGTATCCGCCGGTGCCGCTGCCGAGGCCCTCCTGCGAGCCGTCGACGGTGATGACGTTCAGCAGCGGCGGCGAAGCCATGGCGGCACCCTGGGTCGTACCGAAGTAGCACTCGTCGTAGGTCTGCACGTCCGCCTGGCTGAAGGGCTGGAGCTCGAAGACCGCTACCGTCTCGCCGGCGCCGAGGTCACCGGCCTCGTAGAGCCCCGAGAACCCGTAGGCCGAGGCGAGCTCGTCGGCGGTGTAAGGACCGCTAGGCGAAGCCCCGCTGCTTGCTTGCGTGCAGGGCTGCGGGCCACCCCCGGCGGCGGTGGCCGTGCTCGTCCTGGCCGAACCTGGCGCGCGCGCTCTGGCGGCCGGGCCTTGGCCCAAAAGATCCTGCGAGTGAGCGAGCGCCAGGTCGTCGAGACCGGCTATCGCCTCGATCCCGCCGGCGAGAGCAGCTGGGACCCGCGGGGCGGAGAGGTTCGCGTAGACCTGGACGCCAGAACCGAGGCGATAGCGCACGAGCGTCGTATCGAAGGCGCGCTCGGCAGCCGACACCGTCGAGGAGGCCTTGATGATCAGGTGGTTGCTGCTCACCGGGCCAACGTGCAGACCGAGCCTTCTGAGGGCGGCGATCGTCGAGCTTATTGTCGAAGCCGTCGCTCCGAAGACCGATCCGAAGACACCGGGGCGAAGATAGCTGCCAAACCCGACAGAGCCGGGAGTCGAGACCTCGCTCGCGAATTTCGCCAGCGCGGCCGGGTCGCGGGGGCGCAGGGCGACATCGATCTCGATCGGCTGCGATCCAGGGGCCGGGCCGAGCGGGACCGCCGCCGGCGACAACTGGGGCACGGAGCCGACGCGAACGAACCGCGCCGCGCCTCGGGGCGATCCGGCCCTCGCAACCGAGGCCGTCGCGGAGCCGGCGAGGGCGGCCGACCCGGCGAGGGCGGCCGACCCGGCGAGGGCGGCCAGGCACGCCACGGCAACGGTGCGCAAGCCCCGCCTGTTGCGCCAGCGCAGGGAAGGCCACGAGCACACCGGTCTGTCACCTTCGTGCATCCCCACGTCTTTCTGTTTCCTGTGATGGCGAACCGGGTCGGCGCGAGCGTAGTCGCCGCCTGGGCCCGGGAATGAGCACGCCGAGGTCACGGTCGCAAGCGGCATCCGGTCAGATGTCGAGGAACTTCCTGACCGCCATGGCCGAGCCGAGGGCACCGATCACCGCTCCCATGACGATGACGAACAGCTCGGTGATGATCACGTCGTGGCCGGGCACGACGGCGGAGGAGAACTCCCTGAAGTGCCTTATCAGCGTCTGGATGCCGAGATCCCCGAGCAGCACGATGCCGGCGGCCACGATCGCTCCGATCAGTCCCTGCACGAGGCCCTCGACCATGAACGGCAAACGGATGAACCAGCTCGTCGCACCGACGAGGCGCATGACGCCGACTTCCCGCCTCCGGGAGAAGATCGCCATCCGGATGGCGTTCAAGATGAGCACCAGAGCCGAGACCAACAGCACGAGCGCGATCACGAGCAGCACCATTTGCAAGACATTGCTCACCGAGGTCAGCGTGTGCGCCGCCTGGGACGGATAGGTGGTCTTGAAGACGGCGGGAAGATGCTGGAAGATGCTCGCGACGCTGGCCGCCGCCGCCGGATCCGTCAGGGTGCACTGGAACACGGGCGGGGTCGTCTGCGGCGTCAGCACGCTGCAGACGGTCTGGCCACTGATCCGGCAGGCCAGTTCGTAGGACAGCTCGTGGTCCAGGTAGTCGAACTTGCGGATCTGCGGCGTCGCCCCGATCGTGGTCGCCAGTGTCGCTATCTCGGCCGCGGAGGCCGTCGGCTGCACGAAGACCTGCAGGTCCACGTTCTGGTTCAGCTCCACAAGCTCGTTGTTCACTGCTTGGCGCATCAGCAGGGCAGTGCCGACGAGAGACAACGAGACGGCGACGGTAAGGACGGCCGCGATCGCCATCAACCGGTTCCGCCACAGGTTCGTCACGGTCTCGCGGGCGACATAACCCGGTGAAATGGGCATCAGCGCTTGCCTCTTCGCGCCCGGACGGCTTCCTGGCGGCTGGTGACCGGCTCGTCGAGGTCGTCGAGATCAAGCTCGGCCGACCCCGCGCGCATCGCGGAGATGGACACAGCCGGGATACCCCGGGTGCTCGACACCGTCGGGTCGAGACCGTAGATCCCCCGCGCCTGGTCACGAATGACAGCGCCGTGGTCGATCTCGATCACCCGACGGCGCATGGAGTCGACAATCGTGGAGTCGTGGGTGGCCATCACGACCGTGGTCCCGGTGCGGTTGATCCGATCGAGCAGGGACATGATGCCCTGGCTCGTCGTGGGGTCGAGGTTGCCGGTGGGCTCGTCGGCGAGGATGATGAGCGGGCGATTCACGAAGGCCCGCGCGATCGCAACTCGCTGCTGCTCGCCTCCCGAAAGCTCGTCCGGAAGGCGCTCGCCCTTCTGGCCGAGGCCCACCAGCTCCAGAACTTGCGGCACCTGCGTCGATATCACGTGCCGGGGCCGGCCGATGACCTCGAGGGCAAAGGCCACGTTCTCGAACACGGTCTTGCTGGGCAGGAGGCGGAAGTCCTGGAACACGCAACCGAGATTGCGGCGCAGATAGGGAACTCTCCAGTTCGAGAGCTGCCCGATCTCCTTGCCCGCCACCCAGATCTCGCCGCAGTCGGCAACCTCCTCGCGCAGCAAGAGCTTGAGCATCGTGGTCTTGCCCGAGCCCGAGGCCCCGACAAGGAACACGAACTCACCTTTCAAGATCTCGAGCGAGACCTCCCGCAATGCCACAACAGAGCCCTTGTAGGACTTCGTGACGTTCTCGAAGCGGATCATCGGACCTCTTCTTCTCCGCACTGCAACACGAAATCCCCTTCTCCAAGGCTACCAGCCGGCCTTGCCACAAGGCGGTAGCGCCGCCCGGCGCGCTCAGGACCCCTCATGTTCCCTGCGGAATCTCAAGAACGCGATCATGAAGTCGTCGAGATCACCGTCCAGCACGACCTCGACGTTCCCGGTCTCGTAGCCGCTGCGCAAGTCCTTGACGAGCTGGTAGGGGGCAAGGACGTAGGAACGGATCTGGCTTCCCCAAGCGACCTCGCTCAAGGGCCCAGAAATAGTCTCCAGTTCCTTCCTGCGCTCGGCGCGCTGACGCTCGGCGAGCTTGGCAGCGAGGATCTGCAAGGCTTTCGCCTTGTTCTGATACTGGCTGCGCTCATTCTGACAAGAGGTGACGATGCCGGTCGGGAGGTGGGTTATGCGCACGGCCGAGTCCGTCACGTTCACGTGCTGGCCCCCCGCTCCTGAGGAGCGGTAGGTGTCGATGCGCAAGTCTTTCTCGTCGATCTCGACCTCGTCGGAGAGATCCTCGAGGAACGGGGCCACGTCGAGCGAGGCGAAGCTCGTCTGGCGCCGGTGCTGGGAGTCGAAGGGCGACATCCTGACAAGGCGGTGCACACCGCGCTCGGCGGCGAGCAGCCCGTAGGCGTAGCGCCCGCGCACGATGAACGTCGCCGACAAGATGCCGGCCTCTCCCCCCTCGGACACCTCGTCGACCTCGACGCTGAAGCCTCGGCGCTCGGCCCAGCGCAGGTACATGCGGAGCATCATCTCGGCCCAGTCCTGGGCGTCGGTCCCCCCGGCACCGGCGTGGATCTCGGCTACCGCGTCCCTCTCGTCGTGCTCACCTGAGAACAAGCTACGCAGCTCCAGGTCGTCGAGCGCCCTGGCGACGGCCGCCGCGGAGTCCTCGAGCTCGCCCTCGAGCGCTGCGAGCTCGGCTCCGCCTTCATCTACGGCCATGGCATGCAGGTCCTCGGCATCGCCAAGCTGCATGTCGAGGGCGCGCAGGGTCTCGACGTCGTCTCGGACCCGTCCGTACTCCGAAGTCACCCTCCGCGCCTGATCGGGGTCCGACCACAGGTCCGGCTCGGCGATGGACTTCTCGAGCACCGCCATGCGCGCTATCGAGTCGTCGAGCCTCAGGTACGCCTTTGCCGCGTCAAGGCGGACGCGAAGCGACGCCAGAACGTCGCCGAGATCAGGGCGCGGGCCTTCGGGAGGGCCGTCGGGTATTCGAGCCACGATCGCTCAGCTCGCGCCGTGGCAGACCTTGAATTTGCGGCCGCTGCCGCACCAGCACGGCTCGTTGCGGCCGACCTTGGCCGGAGGGCCGCCGACGATCCGGGTACCGGTGGGCGAGATCGGCCCGGCGGGGGGACGCCGGTGGCCTGCCCCGCCACCACCGCCGCTGCCCCGGGACGGTGCACCCTGCTTTTGAGGCCGGCCGGACGGACCGGCACCCGCGGGCGACACCGGAGCGCGCGGGGCACCCGGTTGCGCTCCCCCGGCCCCCGATCGGGGCCCGACAGGAGCTGGGGCACCTGGCGGTGGTCCCGAAAGAACGGCTGGAGGCGTCTCGGGCTGGACTCCGTCAACCTCGGTGGCGGGCATCTCGGGCAGCTCGCCGAGGCCTGTGACGGGGTCATTCGCGGCCACGAAGTCCGCTTGCGCATAATTGGGGTCCTCGGCGGGAGCAGCGATGACTTGGACGTGCATCACATAGCGCAGATAGTCGTCGTCGATCGAGTCCATCAGCTTGCCGAACATCTCGAAGCCCTCGCGTTGCCAGGCCACGAGCGGGTCCGTCTGCGCGATGCCGCGCAGGTGGATGCCCTCGTTCAAGTAGTCCATCTCGACGAGGTGCTCGCGCCAGCGCTGGTCGATGATCTGCATAAGGACGTTGCGCTCGACCTCGCGTGCGGTCTCTGCACCGCCGGGGAAGGTCGTCTCCCGCTCGTCGTAGAGCGCCAGGGCCTCGGCGAGGATGCTCTCGGTGAGCTGCTGCACATCGGTCGCTGCCTCGAGGTCTTCGACGGTGAACCTCGTCGGGTAGTACTGAGTCAGCTCGACCACGAGGCTCTCGAGGTCCCAGTCCTCGGGGAAGTTGTTGGGGCAGCAGTTGGCCACGACGCGGCCCACCATGTCCGTCAGCAGGTCCTCGGTATGGGCCTTGAGGTCCTCGCCGTCGATGATCTGCAGCCGGCGGGCGTAGATCACCTTGCGCTGCTCGTTCCTCACCTCGTCGTACTTGAGCAGCTCTTTGCGGGTCTCGGCGTTGCGCCCCTCGACGGTGTGCTGGGCCCGCTCGATCGCCTTTGTGACCATGCGGGCCTCGATGGGCACGTCCTCGGGCAGGGCACGGCCCATGACCCAGCTGACCGCGCCGGTGGCGAAGAGCCGCATCAGCTCGTCCTCGAGGGACAGGTAGAACCGGCTCTCGCCCGGATCGCCCTGGCGCCCGGAACGGCCACGGAGCTGATTGTCGATGCGGCGGCTCTCGTGGCGCTCGCTCCCGAGCACATAGAGGCCACCGAGCACCCGGACCTCGTCGGCCTCGGCGGCGCACTGCTTCTTGAACCTCTCCAGCAGCGACTTGTAGCGCGCCCGGCCCTCGTCCGAGTCGAGGTCGAGCCCCTCGGCGCGGACCTCGTCACGGGCAAGGCCCTCGGGGTTGCCCCCGAGCACGATGTCGACCCCGCGTCCTGCCATGTTCGTGGCGACCGTGATCGCGTGGAGGCGTCCTGCCTGAGCGACGATCACGGCCTCCTGGGCGTGGTGCTTGGCGTTCAGCACGTGGTGGGGGATGCCCTGCTTTTCCAAGAGCAGGGAGAGCTCCTCGGACTTTGCCACCGACGCCGTGCCGACGAGCACGGGCTGGCCCCGCTCGTAGCGGTCTTTCAGGTCCTCGACGACCGCCTCGAACTTGACGGCCTCGGTCTTGAAGATCAGGTCCGCCTCGTCGGTTCGGATCATCGGGCGATGTGTCGGGATCGGCACGACATGCAGCTGGTAGGTCGAGGCGAACTCGGCCGCCTCGGTCTCGGCGGTGCCGGTCATCCCGGCGAGCTTCTCGTACATCCGGAAGTAGTTCTGGAGCGTGATGGTCGCCCAGGTGTGGTTCTCGTCCTGGATCCGGACTCGCTCTTTTGCCTCCACGGCCTGGTGCAGGCCATCGGACCAGCGGCGGCCCTCCATTATCCGGCCCGTGAACTCGTCGACGATCTTCACCTCGCCGTCGGCCACCAGGTAGTCCTTGTCCCGGTGGTAGAGCTCCTTGGCCTGGAGGGCCTTCTCGAGCTGATGGACGTAGTTCACCGCCACCGAGTCGTACATGTTGTCGGCGCCGAGCTGGCGCTCGACCTTGGCGATGCCGGCCTCGGTCGGCACGACTGTGCGCTTCTCCTCGTCCACCTCGTAGTCGAGGTCGCGACGCAAGGTCCGCACGATGCTCGCGAACTGGTAGTAGAGCTTCGTCGAGTCGTTCGAGGGGCCGGAGATGATGAGCGGCGTGCGGGCCTCGTCGATGAGGATGGAGTCGACCTCGTCGACGATTCCGTACACGTGCCCGCGCTGGACCATGTGCTCGCGGCGGCCGGCCATGTTGTCGCGCAGGTAGTCAAAGCCCATCTCGGTGTTGGTCCCGTAGGTCACGTCCGCCCGGTAGGCGGCCGCCTTGGCGGCAAAGTCGTCCACCTCGGGAGTCACGAGCCCGACGGTCAGTCCGAGAAACCGGTAGATCTGGCCCATCCACTCGGCGTCGCGCCGGGCCAGGTAGTCGTTGACGGTGATGACATGCACCCCGCGGCTGGTAAGCGCGTTCAGGTAGACGGGAAGAGTCGACACGAGCGTCTTGCCCTCACCGGTCTTCATCTCGGCGATCCACCCGAAATGCAGGGCCATGCCGCCCATGAGCTGGACGTCGAAGTGGCGCTGGCCGATGGTGCGAACCCCCGCCTCGCGCACGACGGCGTAGGCCTCGACCAGCAGGTCGTTGAGGTCCTCGCCCCGCTCGAGGCGCTCTCTGAACTCGACGGTCCTACGGGCCAGCTCCTCGTCGGACAAGGCCTGCATCTCGGGTTCGAGCACGTTGATGGAAGGCACGATCGCAGCAAGACTGCGCACCTTCTTGCTCTCGCCCGCGCGAAGGACCTTGGCGAAGACACTCACGACCTCCCATTGTAGGCTGACTCCCCTGCGTTTCCGGATCGGGACTGCGATCGTGCAGGTCGCGCGAGCGCCGTTTCAGCAGGCAGCCACCGGGATCAGCTTCCCGACGCGGCGCGCGGGGCCTTTTTCCACCGAGACGAGCGTGCCGGAGAGATGGTGCGGGGCGGCATGGTAAACGCGCACCCCGACGAAGGTGCCCGGGGCGAGGTCGTCGCGCGCGGGAGGAGGAAAGTGGACGAGCTTGCCCTGCCGGGTCCGGCCCGAGAGCACCTCGGGATCTTTCTTGGAGGGACCCTCCACGATGGCTTCCTCGACCCGGCCGACGCGGGCGAGGTTGCGGGCGAGCGCGGACCGCTCGACCACCACCTTCAGCCGATCGAACCGGTCGGCGATCTCGTCGGCCGGCACATACAGCTCGGTCATCTGCGCGGCACGCGTGCCGGGCCTCGGCGAGAAGACGAAGGTGTAGGCACTGTCGTAGCCGGCTTGCGAAGCCACCTCCAAGGTGCGCTCGAAGTCCTCCTCGGTCTCACCCGGGAACCCGACGATGATGTCGGTGGTGACGGCGAGGTCAGCGACCGCCGCCCTCGCCTCGCCAAGAAGGCCCAGGTAACGCTTGGCCGTGTAGCCGCGCCGCATGGCGGCAAGGATCCGGTCGCTGCCCGACTGCAGCGGCAGGTGGAGCTGCTCGCAGACCGTGGGGGTCTCGGCCATGGCGGCGATGGTCTCGGGCCGCAGGTCTTTCGGGTGCGGGCTGGTGAACCGGACGCGGCGCACGCCGGGCACGGCGCCGATCTCCCGGAGCAGGTCGGCGAACACAGGTCGTGGCTTGAATGCACCCTCGCGGACCCAGCGAGCCCCGGCGAGGAAGGCCGGATCGCCGTGTCCTGCCGGCGAGCGGCGCAACTTCGCCGTCAGGTCCCTCCCGTAGGAGTTGACGTTCTGGCCGAGCAGGGTGAACTCGACCGTCCCCCGGGCGGCAAGCCCCTCGATCTCGGCCACGAGCTCGCCAAAGGGCCGGCTGACCTCTGGCCCCCGGACCTCAGGGACGATGCAGAAGGCGCAGGAATTGTTGCAGCCCACCTGGATGGTGACCCAGGCCGCATGGGGCTGGTCGTGACGGACGGCCATCGCGCTCGGGAAATCGGTCCCCTCGCCGGCGCCCGGGGCCTCGAGCACCTCGAGCACCGGCTCGCCGCTCGCGCGGGCCAGCTCCAAGAGGGCCGCAACCCGGCCCAGGTTGTGGGTGCCAAAGACGGCGTCGACATGCGGCGCCCGTTCGAGCAGCAGCTCCCGGTCCTTCTGGGCCAGGCAGCCCCCGACGGCGATCTGCAGGCCGGGGCGGCGCTCTTGGACCGACTTCAGCTGGCCGAGGTGCCCGTACAACTTGTCGTCGGCGTTCTGGCGGATGCAGCAGGTGTTGAGCACGACGATGTCGGCCTCTTCGAGGTCCTCGGTGCGAACCATGCCTTCGGCTGCGAGCAACGAGGCGATGCGCTCGGAGTCGTGCTCGTTCATCTGGCACCCGAAGGTGCCAACCAGGAACCTGCGAGCCTCGGCCACCTCAGAAGGTTACGCGGCCTGTGGATCAGCTTGTTTCGCGAGCGCCGGCCGTCTCACGCGCCAGCTCGAAGCGCGCCGGCGCGCCGACCGGCGCCTCTTGATGCACGTAGCGCTTCCCACTCAGCCACGAGGCGAGCGCCGCCACCAGGCAAGCTCCGCTCGCAAAGTCGAATGCCCGGCGGAGCCCGTTCTCGAACGGGGCGGAGATCAGCGCCGGGAAGAAGCTCCGGCTCGTCAGCAACTGGGCGTGTGCAGCCGATATCTGATGGATCGACGGGCCGAGGAGGACACGGATCGGGTTGTCTCCGAGAAAGGCCGCGAACAGCAGCCCGACCGGGGGAAGATGCGAGATCCGGGCCGCGTCGGCCGGCGGCACGCCGGCGGAGATCAAGCCTGGGTACAGGTGCGCCGGAAGCGACGCCGCCAGGCCGAGGATCATGAGGCTGAAGAACACCCCGATCGAGAGCACCATGGCCGAGTTCTGGAAGGTCGCCGCCATCCCGCTCCCGACGCCGCGCTGGCCGGGAGGAAGGCTGTTCATGACCTGGGCCCGGTTCGGCGACGCGAAGAGCCCCATCGACGCGCCGAGCGCCAGCAGCAGTACCGCGAATCCCAGATAGGAGAAGTCGACAGGAAGCACTTCCAAGAGGAGGAAGCTGAGCGCCGACAGCACCATGCCTGCGGTAGCGAAGGGCCTCGGCCCGAAGTGGTCCGAGAGGAAGCCGGAGACCGGCCCGGACACGAGAAAGCCGACCGTGAGCGGCACCATGTAGATCCCCGCCCACAGCGGCGTGGACGAGAAGCTGTAGCCGTGGAGAGGCAACCAGATCCCCTGCAGCCAGATGATGAGAATGAACATGAGCCCGCCGCGACCGAGGGACGCGAGCAGGCTGGCCAGGTTGCCGGCGGCAAACGCCTTGATCTGGAACAGCGGGAGATGGAACATCGGCTCGGCCACCCGCGTCTCGATGACGCAGAAGGCCGCGAGGACGGCGATGCCCCCGGCTAGCTCGGCCACGACGACCGGATTCGTCCAACCCATGGTGTCGTGGCCGTAGGGCTGGATGCCGTATGTGATCCCGACGAGCAACGAGATCACTCCGACAGCAAAGCTCACAGTCCCCCACCAGTCGATCCGAGCCGCCCGCTTCAGGCCCCGCTCCTCGAGCCTCAGGTAGGCCCATATCGTGCCGCCGACGCCGAAGGGAACCGAGACCAGGAACACAAGGCGCCAGTCGAGCGGACCGAGCAGGCCGCCCATCACGAGGCCGACGAAGGACCCTGATATCGCGGCCACGTTGTTGATCCCGAGCGCGAGGCCCCGCTGGCTCGCAGGGAAGGCGTCTGTCAGGATCGCCGCCGAGTTCGCCATGAGCATCGCCGCCCCGAGGCCTTGCACGACTCTCATGCCGATCAGGTACAACGCCCCGGCAGCGCCGTACAGCCAGTCGACCGACAACAGCACCGAACCCAATGTGAACACGGCAAAGCCCAACTCGTACATGCGGACCCTGCCGTAGATGTCCCCGATACGGCCGAACGCGACGACGAGCACGGCCGTCACGACCAGGAAGCCCATCAACATCCAGAGCAGATAGCCCACGTCGCCGGGAGCGAGAGGATCGACGCCGATCCCACGGAAGATGTCCGGGAGCGCGATCAAGGTGATGGACGAGTTGATGGTCGCCATCAGCATCCCGAGCGTCGTGTTCGAAAGGGCGATCCACTTGTAGTGGACCATCTTCGGGCTCGAAGTAGGCGCTGAGGGCAGGGTCGCGCCAGACTTGGCACCTGACCCGGCCCGCTGCAACAGTGCCATCCACACACCTTTCCGGAAGCCGTCCCTCCCTCGCGACCAGAGCTTCCGGTGTGAACCGGGCACTGCGGAGTGGTGCGGCCCTCTAGAGAATCATCAGAAGGGGGCTTGTGCCGACCCAAGCTTAGGTCTTGGCCGTCCGGTGCCATTCACCGACTCGGGCCGGGGCCCCGACCCTCGAACGAGGTCAGCTCGTCGCGCGCTACCGCTCGCTGTCGTCGGCCGGGGCGAAGCCCTGGCGCAACGTGTTCTCGGTCACGAACGGGCGGGCAGCACCGCGACCACGGGGCCGAAGATCGAACTCGTCCGGACTGGGTGAGCCCCCAGGCGAGAGGGCCGGGAAGGACCTCTCCCCCGAAGTACTCCTCGACGTGGCGGTAGAGATCCGCGTCGTCGGCCATCGCAGGCAATGCGTCCACGAAACGGAAGAGCTGGGTCCGAAGCGCAATGTTCCCCATGGCTCGCCGTATGAGCCACTCGGTCCCGGGCGTGATCCCGTAGGCCCGCGTCTTCGTGCCACTCCCGAGCTCCGCGATGCGGGCGACAAGCTCGCGCACCTCGGCTTCCGGCGGGGAGACGCCCGGGCCCTGGTCCTTCGGACGATGCCTTGGCACGTGGTTCGAGGCCAGCCGCCGTCCGTAGTGCGGGCGGCCACCCGCAGGCGGCTAGCTCATCGTGCTGCTAGCTGATCGTGCGGCTGAACGGGAGACATGCCAGCGTCCCGGCTCTTGGCGTGCAGCCTCGGTACTCCGGGTCCTCCGGGGCACCTCGCCTCAGCTATACGTGCAGCCCGCATTCGGTCTTGGCGGTGCCCGCCCACCGGCCCTCGCGGGGGTGCCGGCCCTCCGGCACAGGGACGGTCGTGGGAGCGCATCCGATCGAGACGTAGCCGAGGTAGTTGAGCGGGTGGCGAGGCAGGTCATGGGCCGCGACGTACGCGTCCACGTCGTCGTCGTCCCAGGCGGCGACCGGGTTCACCTTCACCATCTTGCGTCTCGGGTCCCACGCGATCACCGGCGCCGTGGCCCGCTCCGGGGTGTCGACCCGCTTGAGGCCCGTGATCCAGGCGCTACGGCCCTGCAGCGCCTTGGCCAAAGGAGCCACCTTGCGCAGCTCGCAGCAGCGGCTCGAGCCACACGGGAACTCGTCCGGTGATATCTCGGGATGGGTGACGACGAGGTTGAGGTCGTAGCGGCGGCGAAGGCGCTCGACGTAGGCGAGAGTCTCGGGGAAGTGGAACCCGGTGTCGAGGAAGATCACCTCGATGGCAGGGTCGACACGAACGGCCATGTCGAGCAGCGCTGCGTCCTGGAACGAAGCCGCCAGGGCCACGCGCCCAGGGAACCGGTTCACGGTCCACTCGACGATCTCGACCGGATCCGCCTCGTCGAGGCGCGTTGAGGCCTCCTCGAGCTCCGCGAGCAGTTCCACTGACGGCTCGTAGTCCTCGGACTCGACCTCCATGTTCCTCCGTCTTGGTCTGTCGGGCGCGACAAAATCACGATCCGTCACCAAACTTATCGCCTCCCCGGTATGTGGCGATGACACCCGTACTGAGCAGGGCAGCAATATAGCGAAAATGTGACGTTCGGCCCTTCCAGCACAAAGAAGAAGCGAGTTACCTAGACCAAACCGAGTGAAATGAGGACCATATGTCGAGCCCGGGCCGGTCCGGTTGGGTTGACCTGCCAGAGGAGTTGATGTCGGCGCGCAGTCGTGAGCTGCTCGACTGCGCCGCAATCAACAAGGACACCGCCTTCGGTGAGAACGAGCGCACGGCACTCGGGCTTCGGGGCCTCTTGCCGTGGAGGATAACGACCATCGAGGAGCAGGTCGCCCTCGAGCTCGAGCATCTCCGCCGGAAGGCCGATGACCTCGAGAAGTACATCGGTCTCGCCGCTCTGCAGAACAGAAACGAGACTTTGTTCTACCGCATGCTCGTCGATCATCTCGAGGAGCTCGCCCCTATCATCTATACGCCGACGGTAGGGCGTGCCTGCCGGGAGTACAGCCACGTCTTCCGCCGGCCGCGCGGAGTGTGGATCACCCCGGACGATATCGAGCGCATCCCGGAGCTTCTCGGCAACGCCGGACAACCCGGCGTGCGGCTGATAGTTGTCACGGACAACGAGCGCATCCTCGGCCTCGGCGACCAGGGAGCCGGAGGCATGGGCATTCCCGTCGGCAAGCTGGCGCTCTACGTCGCGGGGGCCGGTCTCCATCCACTGCTGACCCTGCCGGTTTCGCTCGACTGCGGGACGGACAACGAGGAGCTGCTGCGGGACCCTCTTTACCTCGGCTATCCCGAGCGCCGGCTGCGCGGCGAGGCGTACGACGCCTTCGTCGACGCCTTCGTCGACGCGGTCAAACAGGTGTACCCCGACGCCCTCATCCAGTGGGAGGACTTCAAGCAGCACAACGCGATCCGGCTGCTCGACCACTACCGCCACCGGATCCCGTGCTTCAACGACGACATCCAGGGAACCGCCAGCGTCGTCAGCGGAGGCATCCTCGCGGCACTTCGATACCGAGGCGAGAAGCTCTCGGCCCAACGCCTGGTGCTGCTTGGAGCCGGTGCCGCGGGCATCGGCATCGCCCGACTGGTCCAGTCCATCATGCGCGCAGAAGGAGCCACCGAGCAGGAGGCTCGGCGGGCGGTGGTGATGCTCGACTCACAGGGTCTGCTTTTCGAGGGGCGTGACGCAGTGCAGGACGACAAGCGTCCCTTCGCCCTCACCAGTGACGACCTCAGCCAGTTCGGTTTCGAGGCGGGCGACAGGTACGACCTCGAGACAGTCGTCCGCCATGTCGCTCCGACGATCCTGATCGGGACCAGCGGCAAGCCCGGCGCCTTCGCCGAGGCGGCGGTGCGCGAGATGGCTGCCCGAACGCCGAGGCCGATCATTCTCCCGTTGTCCAACCCGACGGCAAATTCCGAGGCCACGCCCGCCGATGTGCTCGCTTGGACTGACGGCCGCGCCATCGTGGCGACCGGGAGCCCATTCGACCCCGTCGAGCTCGGTGGGCGCACACATGTCATCGGACAGGCGAACAACGTCTTTGTGTTCCCGGGTGTGGGACTCGGCGCGGTCGCCAGCCGAGCCTGGGAGGTGACCGACCGCATGTTCCTCGTGGCGGCCACGACGCTAGCGGCCATGGTCCCTGCGGAGCGGATCGAGCAGGGAGCGATCTATCCGCGTCTCACCGACCTGCGGTCGATCTCGAGAGCGATCGCCGTCGCCATCGCCCGCGAGGCCCGGGCCGGGAGGGTGGCTCCGATGGCGAACGACGCCGAGATCGAGGCAGCAGTCGATGCCTGTGTCTGGTCGCCCGAGTACGACTCGTTCGACCCGAAAGTGCAGTAGGGCGCGCCAGCCGAGTGAGCAATGGCCCACAGGTGGCCGTTGTCGTAGGCACCGGCGTCATCGGGACTATCTATGCTGCCGTCCTGGGTGAGCAGGGCTGGGGCGTGCGCCATCTCGTGAGGCAGGGCACCTCGAGGGCCAGACCGAAGTCGGTGGATGTCGATCTGCTCGACCTTCGCAAGGGCCACAAGCGCCATCGCAGGTGGAACCACGAGTTCTGCCTGACCGAGACGTTCCCCGCCGATGCGGAGTTCGTGCTGGTCCCTGTTCGGCTCTACCAGCTGGACGGCGTCTTGAAGGACCTCGCCGCGATGCCCGAGAAGGTGACCGCGGTGATCTTCACGACGAACTGGGCCGGCCTGAGCCCTCTCGATGAGGCACTACCGGCGGGCAACTACATCCTGGCCGATGCCATCGGCGGCGGCGCAATAACTGGCAACAAACTGACTGCCACGATCAAGCCCTTACTGCCCCTTGGTGCTGTCCACCCCGACGCTGAGACCCGGGCCGAGTCCATGAGGAATGTCTTCACGGTGGCAGGCTTGGCGCCAAAGCACGAGCAAGACATACTGCATTGGCATTGGATTCAATACGCCCTCAATGCCGCTATGTGGCCGGCACTTGTGGAAGCCGGCACCGTCCGGGCCCTCGTCAAGGACAACGCACAATTCCAACGAATGCTGGCGACGGTCCGTGAGGCGCTGCGCGTATGTGAAGCCCGGGGTGTGCTTGTCAGAGAATACCCAGAGGCTCGCGTGTTCCTCAACGAGGGATCTGGCGTCACTGGCCGCGTCCGAAGCTGGATTATGCGTGAGGTATACGGGACGGCGGTCGTGCATAGTGACTATCACCGGCGCTGCATGCTTCATGCCCTGTCGGACCCCGCCGAGATAGCAACGGCTTACGGTGCCGTGCTCGCGACGGGCCACGAGCTCGGTTGCCAGATGACGGCGTTCGACAGCTTCAAGGACTCGATCACCAGGTTCCGACAAGCGCGGCGCTGAGGGTCGGGTCCGAGTGCACTTTCAGCGTCGGACGCTTGTTCAGTCGTTCTGGTCGAGGGTGAGCCCGCGGCGTTCGATCTCCTCGACCACCGGCTGAGGGATCGGCCGACACCCGCAGACCTCGGCGTGCTCGAGGTGCCAGCGGACACGATCCTCGAGGGAAGCCCCGGTTCCCAAGCGATGCCGCTGGTGCCACTCCCGGTTCATACGGACCAAGCTACCGCCGGCCGCGTTCACCGTCGACAAGCCCGAGACTGCCACCCGTCGGGAGGGCCGCCTGACCCGCCCCGACGTTGCCACCGGTTGAGCGCGTTGCCGCGCGCCCTGATAACGCGTCGCGGTCCTGGCATCCTTGCGGCGGGGGACGAAAACGTGGCTTTCGTGCCGTAAAGGTCGGTGGCGGCGTAAGGAGTAAACGACTGGTGGATGAAAAAGGAGGGGGAGCTATGGGAGATAGGGAGATCCCGGTCGAAACATTCGACGCTCTGTTGCGCGACCTCGTCACGTGGGACCTCGTGGTCCCAGTCGCAGGAGACGAGGCGCGGGCGTGGCATCTAGTCCCGCGGGCTCAACAGCGCCTGGCGGAGCTGACCATTGCCCGAGGACCGTGGCCCGCCGAGCGTACGGCCTACCTGGGCCGGCGATGTGCCAACTGCGGCCGCAGAGAGCTGACCTGGATGCGATTCGGTACTTATGTCTGCGATCCGTGCTGGCAGCAGCGTCTCGCCCGCACGCAAGACGACGAGCCCGCAAAGGCGGCCCCGGCGGGACGAGGCCCTCGCTGGGCCCGCCGTCATCGAGAACGAATCGCCTGAGCGACGCCGGTCACTCCTCCAGCGCTCCGGTCGGGCTGGTCACCCCGTTGTACTGCGGCACGGTCCTGTGGTAGTCGCCGTCGAACAAAGGCGACGTGATCAGGAAGTCGGCCGTTGCGCGGTTGCACGCGGCCGGAATGTTCCACACGACCGCAATGCGGAGGAGTGCCTTCACGTCGGGGTCATGCGGCTGCGGCTCGAGCGGATCCCAGAAGAAGAGCAGCAGGTCGATCTCGCCTTCGGCGATCTTGGCCCCGAGCTGGAGGTCGCCACCGAGCGGGCCACTGTGCAAGCGATGTATCGGGAGCCCGATCTCGGCTTCGAGCACCGCACCGGTAGAGCTGGTGGCGATGAGCTCGTGGTGCGAGAGGAGCTCTCTATTGGCACGTGCCCACTCGACCAGATCCCACTTCTTGTTGTCATGGGCGACGAGGGCGATCCGCATCGGAGCCGCCGAAGATGGTCGTGATCGTCTTGTCGGATAAGCGGTAACGGAAGGATCGGTCACGTCACTGTTCTAGCAAGGAAAGACGCTCTTCCACGCCGGTTCTCCTTCTCTTGCGGTTAATTGCATGTAAATCCACGCGGAGGTCTTCGTGGAAGACCAGCCCCGGCCCCCCGCCGTCCTGCTGCCTCACGAGAAGGTCGCCTTCGAGCTGCGCTCGTACGAGACGGCCGGCCCCCGTCACCGGGTTGCGCCGCCTCGAGTCGGTCCCGCCCCGAAGTCTCGCCGTCGTGCCCACGTCACCGCCCATGGCTGGCGCAGAGAGTGCGACCCTGGCCGCGAGGTCGTAGTCTCTCGGCGGGCGGAGGGGTGAGAGATGCGCTGCATGGCACGTGGAGTCGAGAGTCGCCCACGGGCAATCTCTGGCTACCTCACACTCGCCTGCTCAACTACCCAAGACTTCGCGACGGCGAGCGTAACAGCGTCGCAAGAATATGGAGGAAGTTTCGTCTTATGTTGTCATCGTCGCTGCCGAGGACGACAACACTTTGAATCTCCCGCAGCCCATAATTAGCTCCGTAGCCGGCCGACTGCAGGTCCCGATGGGGACATTGGAAACACCCATCGGAGCGACGGGGTGACGCTGCCAACCGCAACCTCTCACGGCCTCCCCGGAGAGTCCGTGATTCGCCGGCGCCAGGGGCCCGCGACCCGTCGCCTCAGGCTCGCGTTCGTCGCGGGCACGCTCGTGCTCGGTGTCGCCGGCACCGCCGGCATCGTGCAGTACGCGCGGACCTACTGGCTCTACCGCGGCTTCAGCGCGCCGCGCAACCCGGCCACGGTTGTCAGCCGCGGGGGCAAGCGCGTCGAGCGGGTCAAGGTGGGTCGAGGCACACAGGAGGTGATCTACGTTCGAAGTGCGGCCATCGGCAACCGGAGCGAGGCCGTCTACGTGTACTTGCCGCCGGGCTACTTCCACCACCCGAAAGAGCGGTACCCCGTCTACTACGCGCTGCACGGCAGCCCCGGCGAGGCGATCGACTTCGACCGGGTCCTCGACATGGGGGTGGCCGAGGACGTCCTGATCGCCGAGCACAAGATCCGCCCGATGATCATCGTCAGCCCGACCGGGGCTCCGTCGCCCTTTGCCGACGACGAGTGGGCGAACGGGGTGCGACGCGGGCAGGACTGGGCGACCTACGTCTCGCGTGACGTCGTCAGGGCGATCGACCGTCGCTTCCGGACGATCCGGAAAGGGTCGGACCGTGCGATCGCCGGTCTCTCCGAAGGTGGCTACGGAGCACTCAACATCGCCATCCACAACCCTGGTGAGTTCCGTGTCGTCGAGAGCTGGTCCGGCTACATGCTGGCTGACAAGGTGACCGCCGTGTGGGGGGCCCATCCCTCGGCGTCCTTGCTCGCCTACAACAGTCCTCTGCTGCAGGTGAGGCACGTCGCTCGCGAGTTGCGACGTGACCAGTCGTACTTCTGGTTCTACTGCGGCAGCGGTGACACGCTCGCCACACAGAACGTCCTTTTCGCCAGAGCGCTCCACAAACTGGCGATCCCTCACAAGTTCCAGGTCCGCCCCGGAGGCCATTCGTGGAAGTTGTGGCGTCCGATGGTCAACAGTGCGCTCATCGTCGCATCGGAGCACTTCGCCGGTGGCTGACCCCCTCGCCCCGAGGTCCGTCCTGCTGAAGACGGTGCGGGCGGTGGCATTGCCCATCGCCGTGCCGATCGTGATGCTGGTCACCACCGGCTGTCTGTACTGGGCGCGGGCCGCGGTGACAGGGGTTCCGGGCCCGCGGGTCGCCGACGCGCTCCCGTTGGACGAGCTGGCCGGACACGGGTCCATCCCCCTTCTCGTCTACGTGGCGAGCTATCTCCTCGTCGGTTGCCTGCTCGGTCTGTTGGCGAAGTGGCTGGGAACCGACCGGTTGACGGCAGGGATCGCTCTGGCAGCAGGGGCGGGAGTCGTCACCTTCGGCCTCGATTCGCTCTCACTGTTCATCGTGCGCCAGACGGGCTACGGGCAGGCGCTGACCGCAGCAGGTCACCTGCAAACGGTCTACCTCACCGCCCTGGCCGTCGGAATCGGTGGGGCCCTGCTCGGTCGCGAGCGCGGGGTCCGTGCCCGGATCACGACCGTGTTGGCCTGGGCGGTCGGCCTTGCAGGCCTGCTCGACCTGGTCTCGGCCATCGCCCCTCGCTTCACGGACCGCCTGCAGGTGCTCGACAGCCTCGTCACCACCACCGTGCCTCCCGTCGCCAATGCCCTCGTCGTGCCGGTCGGAGTCGTCCTGTTGTTCAGCGCACGACGCCTCGCAAGGGGGAGCCGCCGTGCCTGGCGACTCGCCGTCGCGTTGCTCGCCGCCTCCTCCGTGCTGCACCTGTTGAAAGGCCTCGACTACGAAGAGGCGATCGCGACGGGCCTGCTCGCCCTTGCCCTCGTCGCCAAACGGCGGGACTTCTCCGCCCCCGGCAGCCCTGAAGGGCAGCCAAGAGCGCTGTTGCGCCTCGTCATGGCGCTGGCCGTGGCTTTCGTCTATGGCTTCTTCGCCCTCTTCGTGAACCGGACGGCCTCAGGCCTGCCCTTCGACTTCGTCGCAGGCGTGCGGGGTGCCGCTCGGGCCATGGTCGGTCTGGCGCCCCGCAACGGCCAGTACCTCAACGGCGACTTCGCCGCCTGGTTCTCCTGGTCGGTCGTGTCGATCGTCGCGATCGGTGTCGGATGGTCAGTCGCGGCGTGGGTCGCTCCCTGGCGCGATCTGCTCTCGAGCGATGCGCTGCGGCGAAACAGGGCGTGTGAGCTCGTACGGCAGTGGGGCACGGACTCCTTGGCGTCTTTTTCCCTGCGCCACGACAAGTCGCACCTCATCTTCTCGGTCACGGACGACGAACCAGGCAAGGAGCCAGGCGGTGAGCCGGCGGGGGAGGTCCTCTTCGCCTATCGAGTCGTTCGGGGAGTGGCGCTCCTCACCGGCGATCCGATCGGTCCACCGGCCGCCGTCGGTCCCGCCATGGAAAGATTCGTGGCGGAGGCACACCGGCGGGGATGGTACGTCGCCTTGCTCGGAGCCTCCGAGCGGTACCTCGATGTGTACCGCGCCGCCGGCCTGAAGGCGCTCTATCACGGCGACGAGGCCGTCGTGAACGTCCCGGCTTTCTCACTCGAGGGTGGTGCGATGCGAACGGTACGTCAGGCCGTGCACCGGGTGGAGCGCTGGGGCTACCGCTCCGAGGTGGTCTTCGTCGGCGACGTCTCCCCCGAGCTCCGCTCAGAGCTCCTGGCCGTGGAGCTCGACTGGCTAAAGGGCCGTCGCCGCACTGGTTTTGTCATGCAGCTCGACGACCTGTTCTCCCTCGGCGGCCACGACGCCCTGTTCGTGGTCGGGCGCTCCCCCGAGGGGCGAGTCGGCGGCTTCCTCCATGCGGCTGTCTGTGGCGCCAGCGCCTCGCTGTCGCTCTCGTCGGTGCCGCGACGAGACGACACGCCGAACGGCTTGGCGGCCTGGCTCATCACCGAGACCATCCGCTGGGCCGACGCGCACAGCTTCGAGAGCCTTTCGCTCAACTTCGCACCGTTCGCCGGCCTGCTCCGCGACGACGCCGGGCTGTCGGCGCTGCAGCGCCTCGAGCGGGAGGCACTTCTCGTCCTCAAGCGGCGGCTGGAGCTCCAGCTGGACAACCTCAGCATGTTCAACCGCAAGTTCAGTCCCACATACCAACGCCGCTACGTGGTCTACGAGCGGCGTTCGGACCTTCCCCGGGTGGCCATAACCGCCATGGCCGCGGAGGGGTACCTGCCCTTCTCCGCCCTGGCCCGGGGAAGAAACTGGGACCGGCGACCAGCCGGTACGTGCCGGGACGAGGTGCCCTTCCCGTCCGAGCTCGACCTCAAAGAGCCGCGGTCCGAGGAATTGCTGTCTGGATGAGGACGGCCGCGGGTCTCCTCCTCGCTGTGGTCTCCGCGATGATGCTCAATTGGGGCTTCTTCGTGCAGCACGGCGCCTCCAACAAGCTGCCGGCCCTCTCCTTGCGGCACCCGTGGACGGCCCTCCGGCTCCTGTTCACCAACGGCCGCTGGCTTCTCGGCTACGTCGTCGGTCTCGCCGGCTGGGGCCTTTACATCGCGGCGCTGCTCTTCGCCCCGATATCGCTCGTACAGGCGACTTCTGCCGGTGGGATAGGCCTGCTCGCCCTTTTCGTCTGGCGCGTCGCCCGCGTGCGGTTCTCCCGTGTCGAGCAGGTCGCCATCGGGGCCTGCGTGGCTGGACTCGCGCTGGTCTGCATCTCGTTTGCCGCCGGAGTGCCGAGGCCGGTGGTCGCGGGAACACGGACGGTCGCGATCTGGTTGGGTGTCATGCTGGTGGCTGCGGGCGTGGCCTGGCGGCCCGGTTCACGTTTCATGCGACCCGGAGCCGGCCTGGGGGTCGCTGCCGGGCTGTGCTACGCGGCGGGCGACGTGTCCACAAAGGGGGCCGTCAGCGGCGTCGGCCTCTTCCTCGTACCTGTGCTGGTCGCCTGCCACGTGATCGGGTTCGTGGCGCTGCAACTCGCCTTCCAACGGGGCGGGGCGCTTGCCACCGCGGGGATGTCGACCTTGTTGAACAACGCCCTGCCGATCATGGCCGGGATCGTCGCCTTCCACGAGCGGCTGCCGGCGGCGCCCTTCGGCGTGGTGCGGGCCGCGGGTTTCGTCGTGGTGGTTCTGGGTGCCGCAATGCTCGCCAGGCCGGAGCGGCCAGCTCTCCAGGCCCTGGAGGACGGATCGGCCTCGACCGTGGCCTCCCCGGGCCCGCCGGGCTGAACCGTGCCCGGCTACGAGGGTGCGGCCCCGGCCGGGAATCGGGCGCGCCCGGTGTTGCTGGCCGCGTGCAACTCGAGCGTCCGCCCCCGGCCAGAGCTGAAGGGCCCGCGGGAGGAGCGAAATCACGTTCTTCTGGTCGGGTCTTTCGCCTCTGTTTGCGTTGTGGGCGACTGCGGACAATCAGGATCAGAAGGTTGTGGAGGGACCACTCCAAGACCCTGACGTACAGAGCGGCATGGCCTGGAAGCCTGAAGATCGGAGGACACCATGATCGCCGCTATGTCCAGCACAGTCGCAGGTGTGATCGGAGTGGCGCTCCTGCTGGCCGCCGTCGTGGTCGGCCTCGTGGTCGGGCCGAAGTGGTGGAACTGGCGGTCGTTCGTCGCCCTGACCCTCGTTCTGTTCATCCCGTTGATGATGTCCTTCTTCATCCCGTTGCCCATCGTGATCATTCTCAATGTCGTCATAAGTCACGGCATCTGGCAGAGAAAGCACGGTGCGCCCCCAGTGGAGGCATGAGCGGATCGAGGTGATCAGGCCGAACCGCATCGGGCCTTTGTAGCCGGCCCGCCGCTACAGCGTTCCGTGCACCTCCTGCAAGCTGACCACGGACATGCCGTGTCGCTTCCAGTCCGCCATTCCCGCTGCCGCGGCGCGTGCCGCGGCCAGCGTCGTCAGGCACGGCACCTGGTGGAGCAGAGCCGAGGAGCGGATGCGTGCACCGTCCGCGCGCGCACCGCGACCTCGGGGAGTGTTGACCACGAGCTGGACCCGGCCCGAAGAGATCAGCTCGACCACGTCCGCCGCACCGATCTCGCCGATCTTCCCCGCCACTGTCCTCACCGGCAGGCCGCCGGACTCCAGGAAGGCCGCCGTCCCGGAGGTCGCCGCCAGATCGAAGCCCAGTTCGGCAAGGGCACGTGCCGCCTCCAGTCCTGCCGGCTTGTCCCGGTCCGCCAACGACAGCAGGACGGTGCCCTGGGAGGGCAAGCGGTTGCCCGCGGCGATCTGGCTCTTGGCAAAGGCCAGGCCGAAGGTCCTCCCGACGCCCATGACCTCGCCCGTCGAGCGCATCTCGGGACCCAGCAACGTGTCGACACCGGGGAAGCGGCTGAACGGCAGCACGGCCTCCTTGACGCTCACCCAGCTCCCCGTGGCGGGAGGACGCACCAGCTGTTCTGCGCGCAGCTGCGCCAGCGTCGCCCCTGCCATCACCCTCGCCGCCACCTTGGCGAGCGGCACACCTGTCGCCTTGGCCACGAACGGCACCGTGCGGCTGGCACGCGGATTGGCTTCGAGCACGTAACCCACTCCGTCGCGCACGGCGAACTGGACGTTCAACAGACCGATGATGCCGAGGGCCTCGGCGAGGGCGCGGGTGTGGGCCTCGAGCGTCACGATCACGCCTGCCGGAAGGCTCTGTGGCGGCAGGGCGCAAGCCGAGTCGCCCGAATGGATGCCCGCCTCCTCGACGTGCTCCATCACTCCCGCCAGGAGAGCCTCACCCGATGCGTCACGCACGGCGTCGACGTCCACCTCGATGGCATCCTCCAAGAAGCGGTCCACGAGCACGGGCCGCTGTAGCGAGACGCCGCCCTCGGACCTAAGGGAGCTCGAGAGCGCCAATATTGCCTGCTCGAGCCGCTCGTCGTCATAGACGATCTCCATGGCGCGCCCCCCGAGTACGTAGCTCGGCCTGATGAGCACCGGGTAGCCGACCTTTGAGGCAACAGCCAGTGCCTCAGCAACGGTCACGGCCGTGCCCCCTGGAGGCTGGGGGATGCCGAGTCGCCCGCAGAGCGCGTTCCACTGTTCGCGATCCTCCGCCAGGTCGATTGCGGAGGGCGAGGTACCGAGCACGAGACCCGGGTCGATGGCATGCGCCAGCTTGAGCGGTGTCTGCCCGCCGAGCGACACGATCACGCCGGCGAGTGGGGCGGCGTCTCTCCCCGAGGCGTTGATCCCGGCCGTGCGCTCCGCGTCGATCACGTTCCCGACGTCCTCGGCGGTGAGCGGTTCGAAGTAGAGCCGGTCGGAGGTGTCGTAGTCAGTCGAGACCGTCTCGGGATTGCAGTTGACCATGACGGTCTCATATCCCGCCTCCCGCAGCGCCATCGATGCGTGCACGCAGCAGTAGTCGAACTCGATGCCCTGGCCGATGCGGTTCGGTCCGGACCCGAGGATCACGACGCGAGGCCGGTCGCTCGGACGGACCTCGTCCTCGTCCTCGTAGGTGGCGTAGTGGTAAGGCGTGTCGGCCGCGAACTCGGCGCCGCAGGTGTCCACCGTCTTGAAGGTTGCGCGCACGCCCGCGTTGAGGCGCGCCGAGCGGATCTCGCCCTCGCCGAGCACCTGGCCGCTGCCGGGCGAAGCTTCTCCGAACAGATAGGCGATCTGCGCGTCGGAGAAGCCGAGACGCTTGAGCTCACGCCAGGTCCGGCGATCGAGGCTGTCGGCGCCCTTGCCGGCGCGCCCCACCGCCTCGATCCGCCGGCGAGCAGAGGTGATCGCCTGCAACTGGTCTACGAACCACGGGTCGACACCGGTGGCCTCTGCGACTTCGTCGGGCGTGATGCCACGCCTCAGGGCTGCCTCCATGTGAAAGACCCGTTCCGGTGTCGGCTCGCACGCCCTCGACATGAGCTCGTCGTCGTCGAGCAGGTCGTAGGCGGTCTCGGCCGGATCCGCGTTCAGGCCGGCCCGGCCCTGTTCGAGGGAGCGAAGCGCCTTTTGCAGGGATTCCGGGAAAGTGCGGCCGATGGCCATCACCTCTCCCACCGACTGCATGCGGGTTCCAAGCCGATCGACGCTTCCGGGAAGTTTCTCGAAGGCCCAACGCGGGACTTTCGTCACCACGTAGTCGATCGTCGGCTCGAAGCTGGCGGGAGTGGCACCGGTTATGTCGTTGGCTATCTCGTCGAGCCTGTAGCCCACCGCCAGGCGCGCCGCGATCTTGGCGATCGGGAAGCCGGTCGCCTTCGAAGCCAACGCGGACGAGCGCGAGACGCGCGGGTTCATCTCGATCACGAGCCGGCGACCGTCCTTCGGGTCGAGCGCGAATTGGATGTTGGACCCGCCCGTCTCCACACCAACGCGCCGGATGCAGGCGAACGCGTCGTCCCGCATGGCCTGGTACTCCACATCGGAAAGCGTCTGCGCCGGGGCAACGGTGATCGAGTCGCCCGTGTGGACTCCCACGGGGTCGAAGTTCTCGATCGAGCAGACGACCACGCAGTTGTCTGCGCAGTCGCGCATCACCTCGAGCTCGAACTCCTTCCAACCAGCGATCGAGCGCTCGATCAAGACCCGAGACACCGGACTGGCCGCCAGTCCTTCGGCTGCGACCCGGGCGAGAGTCTCGCGGTCGTTCGCAGTGCCGGTCCCGGCCCCCCCGAGGATGAAACTTGGACGCACCATGAGGGGGAATCCCACCGCCTCCCCGACCGCCATCGCCTGCTCCAAAGAACAGGCGAATCCCGACGCCGGAACTTCGAGCCCGATTTCACCCATCGCCCGCTTGAACAGGTCACGGTCCTCGGCCGTTGCGATCGCCTCGGCGTTCGCCCCGATGAGCTCCACTCCGAATTCTTCCAACACGCCCCGTGCGCCGAGCTCCATCGCCAGGTTCAGGCCAGTCTGGCCGCCGACGGTCGGAAGGATTGCGTCGGGGCGCTCGCGCTCGACTATGGCGGCGAGAACCGCGGCGTCGAGTGGTTCCACATAGGTCCGGTCCGCGAGGTCGGGGTCGGTCATGATCGTCGCTGGGTTCGAATTGACGAGCACGACGCGGTAGCGCTCTGCGCGAAGCACCCGGCACGCCTGGGAGCCCGAGTAGTCGAATTCGCACGCCTGGCCGATGACGATCGGCCCCGAACCGATCACGAGAATCGTCTCGATGTCACCTCGCCGGGGCATCAGGAGGTGGCCTCGATCAGGGAACGGAACTCCTCGAACAGGTAGCGGGCATCGTGTGGGCCAGGGCCTGCCTCGGGGTGGTACTGCACGCCGAACGCCGCCAGATGGTCGCAGCGGATGCCCTCGACGACACCATCGTTCAAGTTGACATGGGTCACCCGAGTGGCGGTGGCGCCTCTGTCGGGCAGGGAGGCCGCTTCGACGGCGTAGTTGTGGTTCTGGCTCGTGATCTCGACCCGGCCCGTGTCCAGCCGCCGAACGGGGTGGTTGCCCCCGTGGTGCCCGAAGGCAAGCTTGAAGGTTCGAGCCCCGAGCGCCGCGCCGAGCAGCTGGTGGCCGAGGCAGATGCCGAATACGGGCACCTTCCCGAGGAGCTCGCAGATCGTGCCGACCAGCGTTCCCAATGCAGCGGGGTCGCCGGGCCCGTTGGACAAGAGCACGCCGTCGGGCTCCAGTTCCAGGGTCCTCGCGGCCGGGAACGAGGCCGGGACGACTGTGATGCTGGCGAGTTTGCCGAGGGATCGCAGCATGGTCTCTTTCACGCCGAAGTCGTAGGCCACCACCCGAAGCCTCCCCGAGCCTCGCTCGTAAGGCGTCCCGGTTGTCACGCCCGAGACGAGGTCGCGCCCTGTCGTGCCCGGCTCTGCCGCCGCGGCCGCGCGGAGCTGGGACTCGTCGGCGGTACCGAAGGCGCAGCCCAGGGCGCCGACCTCACGCAGGTGCCTCGTGAGCCTGCGCGTGTCGACACCTGATATCCCAGGAACACTGTTTCGGACAAGGAAGTCCTCCAGCGACCCGGCGGCGCGCCATGACGACGGCCGCGACGTTAGATCGCGCACCACGATGCCCCGGCACCACGGGCGGCGAGCCTCGTCGTCGGACGGGCTCACGCCGTAGTTGCCGATGTGGGGATAGGTGAAGGCGACGACCTGCCCGGCGTAGCTCGGGTCTGTGACTACCTCCTGGTAGCCGCTGAGCACGGTGTTGAACACGACCTCTCCGTGAGCCAGGCCCCCTGGCGGCGGTGCCCCGACGGCCTCACCTTCGAACACCTCCCCATCGGCGAGAACCAGCAGCGCCCTGGAGCGCTCCCTGTCGGTGCGGCTCCATCGGCCGGAATCGTCGGTGCCGCCGTTTGGGTCAGTCCGTGTTGGCAATTGCGATCCATCCCGCCCAACGATTTGCTTCCCTCCCGAGGCGGACGTTGTCCATGCCCATGCCGGTGAGCCACACGTCTGGTGCCTCAAAGCCGTACATGGCCAGATCACACACAATAGGTGGCTTCTTCAGCTTCTTCACCAGCACAATACGCTCAACCTGCAGGGCGCCATATCCGTACAGATGCCGCTCGGTGAAATCGGTGGTGCCGCCTCCGTCGACAAGGTCGTCGAGCAGAACGACGTGCCGGTTCGTCAGCTCCCTGTAATCAGGGGGAAGGTCGGTAACAAGCCGAGGCTGGCCACCCTCGCGGCTTGAGCCATAGCGGCTGACGATCATGGACTGAACATTCGGGTGGAAATAAGGATCATGATGCTGGATCGCCCGCATCAACTTTGCGGTGAAAGGCTGGGCGCCATTGAGCAAACTTACGAAGAGGGTGTCTGTACCCTTATAGTTGCGCGTGATGTCCACTGCCATCTCGGCTATCCGAGCATCGACCTCAGACTCGGTGTAGAGGATCTCTTTGTACAGAGGCGTCTCGCTCATACTTGGTTCTCCACTTCGGGCACGTCACTCCCCACCTGGCGGGATCTCGACCGTTCTGTCCTGAGTGCTGGCAACATTAGGCAGTGGCTCGTCATCGTGACGTCCAGGCATTCGATGAGCGGTCGGCCGACTACGAGAGCGGGCGCCTCGGCGGGTGCCATAAGCGAATCGCCGAGTGGACCGCGGACATCGCGCTTGCCCATCACCCGACGCCGTTGCATGTCTTGGATGTCGGGTGCGGCACGGGCTATCTCCTCCGCCAGCTTGCCCTCCGCTGTGTGATCGGCTCCGCCCGCTCTTGCGGGCTGTCGCTCCCGTGACCGCTGGGCGCTAGCCGAGCTCGCGGACCGCGGCCTCGAGGTCGGCCATGTCCGCCCCCCGCTCCCGCAGGTCGCCGAGGTTGATGACCACGTTGGCGAGTGAGCCCTCCCGGGCGGCGTTGAGCAGTGCGAGGGCCGTGCTCCAGTCGCTCTTCATGACCGGTCGGACCCTGTCGGCCAGATCCCGGAGCTCGCGCGCACAGCTCCAGGCGAGCCGCGCAGTGTCGAGCGGCACCTCAGCGGCGTGCCGGATGGCGGCCGTCCAGGCCTGCTCCGCCTCTGGCCCGGGCTGGCTCTTCGTCGTCCGGCGCGCCGTGATCGTGTCCGCGTACGCCTGCGCGTCCTCCTCGACCAAGCCGAGAAAGCGGCTCCGGGCAGCGGTCAGCTGTTGGCGGGCCGCGTCCGGCGCGGCATCGTCGCTGCCGGCCGAGTAGGCGAGCACCATCTCGCCGAGGGCGGCGCCCATGGCGCCGGCGGCCGCGGCCGCGCTTCCGCCGCCGGGCGTGGGGGTTCGCGCGGCCAACCGGGCGGTGAAATCGGAGAGGGACTCCGCCCGAGGCTGGCTGCCCCGCACCTTGCGCTCGAGGACGGTGCTGCGGTCGAAGCTGTTGAGTTGCAGGTAGTACTCGGCGGCATCGAACAGGGCGTCCTCGGGCACCAGGCCTACGACCTCGGTCTCCTCCACGCCCGCCCCGAAGCGGGCCGCCTCGCGCCGCACGGCCTCGACGGCACGGTGGATCGGGGTTCTTCGGTAGTCGGTCAGATTCATCGAGACCTGCGCACGCTGGCGCTCGCGGATATCGAACCCCAGCGCCTTGACCTCGGCCAGGCCGCCGTCGCGGCTTCGGACTGCCTTTGCCACCTTCTTGGCGACCGCGACGTCGGGGGTCGTCAGGTAGGCGTTGTAGGCGATGAGGATCGGCCGGGCGCCGATGGCGACCGCGCCAGCGGTCGGGTGCACCCGCGGCTCGCCCATGTCCGGGCGCCGAGCGGGGTCGGTCCCAATCGTGTCCCGGATACCCTCGAATTGCCCGGCGCGCACCTTCGCCAGATCCTGGCGCTCGGGCAGCCGGGCGGCCTCGCCGTAGAGGTAGACCGGAATGTGCAGCTCCTCCCACACCCAGGTGCCGAGCTCGATGGCGAGGGCCACGGCCTGCTCGGTGGTGGCGTCGCCCAGCGGCACGAAGGGGACGACGTCGGTAGCGCCCATGCGGGGATGCTCACCATGGTGGCTCGTGAGGTCGATGAGCGCCGTCGCCACCCGCATCATGTTCTTCACCGCGTCCACGAGCGCCGGTCCCTCACCGACGAGCGTAACCACGCAGCGGTTGTGGTCGGCGTTCCGCTCGACGTCGAGCAGCGTCACCCCTGGTCTTTCCTGCGCCTGGGCCACGATCCGGGCGATCTTCGTCTCGTCCCGGCCCTCTGAGAAGTTGGGGACGCATTCGAACGAGCTCACGTGAGACCTCCAGGATCTGCCCCCATTAGGCGGACAGCGGCGAGACTAGTCGGGCGTCTTGGTCGAACCCCAGGCGACGAGGTTCCTCTTCGACGACCACGTCGGCTCGGTTCGAGAGGGCGGGCAGGCAGCCCTCCGAGACGACGAGACTCTCCACATCCAGCGTGGACCTGATGTGCACCAGGCGCAGGTCCTCGGCCGTAAAGGGCCGCAGGGTGTCGAGCATGGCGCGGATGGCGTCGCGCTCGTTCGGGAGGGTAAGGGGCAGGCGCATGTCCTCCGGAAAGCAGGCCGCGATGGCGTTCACAGCGGTCACCTCGAGGTCGACCTTCTCGACCAGCTGCGGCGTGGTGACATCGACGAAGCCGAGGCCGCAGGCGTTGCCCTCCGAGGCCCTTCTTGCCGAACAGGTGCTTCCGGGCCACCTGGTCGATGCAGGTGCGGGGACCAGGCGGCTCCCGGCCTGCTCGATCACCTGGGCTACGCCCATGCGCTCGGCGAGCTCCTTGTCGCGAAACGACGTCTGGACCCAGAACTCGACCTTGAAGTGACGGCCGTCGATCCGAGCGGCGATCGCCCTTAGCTGGTCGAGCGACAGGTGCGGGCAGCCGAGGAGCGCGAACTCGATGGGGCCTGCGTCGGCCGAGAGCATCTCGCGCTGCTCGTCGAGATCCTTCGCCGTGACGACAAAACCGTCACCGGGCGGGTCCCCGTGGAACGCGGCCTCGAGCGTCGGGGCCTCGGGTGTCAGGCCGACGACGTGGTACATGGGCACGTTTCCCCCGTGTTGCGCTCGGCGCCCAGGTTCATGTGCGCCTCCGGGGTCATGGCCGATATGCCGGTGAACACCGGGATGAAGGCGGTCTGGATGCCGGTGATGCGGGGCACGGCGTAGCCGAGAAGGTGGTACTCGAACTCGTCGCTGAGCGTGGGCTCGACGTGCACGTGCACCTGGCCCTTGCGGTTCTCCTCGAGCAGCAGGCCGTAGACCGGCACGCGGCCGGTCACCGCGGCGCACAGCGCGCTCTGGGCCGACTCGCGGTTGGTACGTGCTCCGTAGACCGAGTTCATGTAAGGGGTAGCGCTGGACTACGAGTAGGCCGTGACCTCGCCGAAGTAAGGCACGTTGCCTTGCAGATAGGGCGTGCAGTTGTAGGTCAGCTGAGCGCCCAGAGTCCTGTACGCCGCTTCAGTCCGCTCCATTGTGCTCATGTCCTCAGGCGTCAGCCCGGGAACGTGCCGGAAGAACTCGAGGCAGAAGCCAGGGTTCACCGTGGGCGGGACCTTGCACACGGCGCCGCCGGCTACGAGGCGCTCCGCGAACCAGATGTCCGCGTCCTGGTTGCTCAAAGCGACGTGGGCCCTGGTGATGTCGCACATCTGCTCGACGTCGAACGCCCGGCCGATGGCGACGAGCACCTCCATGGCGAGGGTGGTCCCTGCGCCATGAGCGCCCTCGAGCATCTCGGCATCCTGTGCCGTGAGCTTCATGTCGCCTCTCCCGCCCCACCGTGCTCGTGCATCGGGACCCGCAAACCGTGGGCGGCGGCGACCTGCATGGCCTCCGGATAGCCGGCGTCGACGTGCCGGATGACGCCGCTGCCCGGGTCGTTGGTGAGGACCCGCTCGAGCTTCTCGGCGGCGAGCGCCGAGCCGTCGGCGACGGTCACCTGCCCGGCGTGGATGGAACGCCCGATCCCGACCCCGCCTCCGTGGTGGATCGACACCCACGAGGCACCCGAGGCGGTGTTGAGCATCGCGTTCAAGAGCGGCCAGTCGGCTATGGCGTCGGATCCGTCGTTCATGCCCTCGGTCTCGCGGTAGGGCGAAGCGACAGATCCGCAGTCGAGGTGATCGCGTCCGATGACGATCGGCGCCTGCAGCGTCCCGCGGGCGACCATGTCGTTGAAGCGCAGACCGAGCCGGTCGCGCTCGCCGTAGCCGAGCCAGCAGATCCGCGCCGGCAGCCCCTGGAACTGCACCCGTTCGCCGGCCATCCTGATCCAGCGGCCCAGCGATTCGTTGTCAGGAAACTCCTCGAGCACAGCCTGGTCGGTGGCGGCAATGTCGCCCGGGTCACCGGACAGCGCAGCCCACCGGAACGGGCCCTTGCCCTGGCAGAACAGGGGCCGGACGTAGGCGGGAACGAAACCGGGGAAGTCGAAGGCCCGCTCGCAGCCGCCGATCTTCGCCTCGGCGCGGATCGAGTTGCCGTAGTCGAACACTTCGGCCCCGCCGTCGAGGAAGCCGATCATCGCCTCGACGTGCCGTGCCATCGATTCCCTGGCCATTTTGGTGAGCCCTTCCGGGTCCTTGGCCCGCAGCTCGGCCATCTCGTCCACGCTCACGCCCCGCGGGACGTACATGAGCGGGTCGTGCGCCGAGGTCTGGTCGGTGACGACGTCGATCTCCGCCCCGATCGCGAGCAGGTGGGGCACGACGTCGGCCGCGTTGCCGAGGATTCCGATCGACAGCGCCTGACGGCCGCGCTTTGCCTCCATTGCCCGCTCGAGGGCGTCGTCGACCCCGTCGGCGAGGACGTCGAGGTAGCCGGTGTCCAAGCGCCGCTGGATCCGCGACGGATCGACCTCGACGCACAGCACGGCGCCCCCGTTCATCGTCACCGCCATTGGCTGGGCGCCGCCCATGCCGCCCAGCCCGGCGGTGAGGGTGATCGTGCCGGCAAGGCTGCCGCCGTGGAGCTTCTCCGCGATGGCGGCGAAGGTCTCGTAGGTTCCCTGCAAGATGCCCTGGGTCCCTATGTAGATCCATGATCCGGCTGTCATCTGGCCGAACATGGTGAGCCCGAGGGCGTCCAGGCGACGGAACTCCTCCCAGGTAGCCCACTGCGGCACCAGATTGGCATTGGCGATCAGGACGCGGGGGGCCCACTCATGGGTCCGGAAGACACCCACCGGCTTGCCGGACTGCACGAGCAGCGTTTCTTCGGGCCCGAGCTCGCGCAGGCTGGCGACGATGGCGTCGTAGGCGGCCCAGCTACGGGCCGCCTTGCCTCCGCCCCCGTAAACGATCAGCTGATCGGGGTGCTCGGCGATGTCGGGGTCGAGGTTGTTCATCAGCATGCGCATCGCCGCTTCCTGCGGCCAGCCCTTGCACGAGAGCTGGCTGCCGTGGGGCGCGCGCACGGTGCGAGGTCCGCTTGTCACGGCGTCACCGCCCGGCCGATGCCGTAGAGCGAGCCGAGACTTCGGCAACCGCGCCAGCGGCCGCCTTCACCGGCGGCATCACGTCGACACCGAGGTGCAAGAGCCAGTAGAGGCCACTCGCCACGATCAGGCCAAGGATCCAGGAGATGTCCCCGCCCCGAGGTGGGAGACCATCGGCCCGGTGTAGAAGGTCGTGCTCATGAACGGGATCTCGACCCCGATCGCGACCAGGTAGGCGACCATCGTGCGCCAGTCGAGCCGGCCGTAGGTCCCGTCCGGGGTGAAGATCGAGTCGATGTCGTACTGCTCCTTGCGCACGAAGTAGAAGTCCGTGAGGTTGATCGCCGTCCACGGGATCAAGAAGTAGGCACGAGCGGTGCTCGATCTGCAGGCTGCTGGTGTAGTTCTGCTGAGCGTCCATCACACACCGCCTCCTTACTTCGACGCTGGACGCGGCTAGGCAGGGGGCTGGATACACATATTCGCCCGCGGGCCTACCGCCGGGTAAATGGTCGAGGGTCCTGTGTGTCCCGGCATCTCACCGCTACTGGGGGCCGAGGGACCTTCGCCGCTAGATGAGTAATCGCAACGGTTCACACGTGCATGCTCGTTCTACCAGATCGCGGCTTTCGGCACAAGAAGACACCGGAGCCCGACGAGGGCGTCTTGGCGGCCTCTGTAGCGTTATCCACAGGCTGTGGATGAAGCCTCAGCACGCCGTTGCTGCCAGTCCCTGCCGGCTTGTGCAAAGACAGACGACCGCCCGATAGTGCTACCTGCTATTTCAACCCAGCCGGCAGGTCGCGATATCACCTCGAGACGGGAGCACAGCACAGCCGCAGCCATCGCCGGCCAAGACGCCACGCGACAGCGCGCGCGACGGCCCCGGGGGCGCAGGAGACGGCTCGAGCTTGGTTCGCGAAAGGTGGCCGGCGCGGACCTCACCTGGACAGCCGCTCCGGAGTCGGTGCGCCTCCCATGCCGTAGGATTCGGCGCGTGTACACCCAGATAACCAGCAACAAACGCCGAAGCGTCATCTTGATCTGCCTGTTTTTCCTAGTCTGGGTGGCCATCGGAGCAGCCTGCGGCTTCATTTTCGATGCCGTCTCTGCGCCGGTCAACGACGGCTCGAGACCGGTCCTGACCGGCATGGCGATCTGCGGTTTCCTGGCCGTGTGCGGGATCCTCTATTCCTGGAACTCCGGAGCCGGGCTGGTACTCCGGGTCTCAGGGGCCGTGCCGGCCGACCCAGCCCAGTACCCGCAGCTGCATGACATCGTGGAGGCCCTGGCCATCGGCGACGGGATCCCCAAGCCCGCCGTCTATGTGATCAACGACCCCTCGCCCAACGCCTTCGCCACCGGAATCAGCCCGGACAAGGCAGCCATAACCTTCACGACCGGGCTACTGGCCATAATGAACCGCGAGGAACTGGAGGGCGTGGCCAGCCACGAGATAAGTCACATCAAGAATCACGACATCCGTCTCCTGCTGCTGGTGGGCGCCATGGTCGGCCTGGCAGCAATGCTGGCCAGCATCCTGTGGAGGAGCGCCTTCTATGCCGGAGGCGGGCGCGGCAACAACAGGGGCAATGCGATCGTGCTCGTTGTCTTGGCCGCTGCCGCCATGCTCGCATTGGTGGGCTTCATCTTGGGCCCACTTACTCGCCTGGCGCTCTCACGCCGGCGCGAGTCGTTGGCCGATGTCAGCGGTGTGGAGCTGACCCGTAACCCAGCAGGGCTGTTGAGCGCGCTCAAGAAACTGCAGCAGAACGACAAGCCGTTCAAGAAGATGAACCATGCCACCGCTGCGATGTGCATCGACGACCCGCTGCAGCACCACGATGCCTGGTACCACCACCTCTACGACACCCACCCTCCCATCGAGGAGCGGATCGCCACGCTCGAGAAACTCGCCTCGGGCCAGTCGGTCTGACCGGCCTGCCAGCCCGTCGGCGATCTCAGCTGGCCTGTGGAGGTCCCCCGGAACCAACGGCCGGCGGGGGCCCCTCGGTGCCACCGGCAGGCGGCGGGCCCGAGGATGCCGGGCCGGCTGCACCTGGGCCAGCACCTGGAAAGCTCACCTGAGGCACGGAGCGGCTTTCTTCGTCGGTGGCGAAGTAAGCCACAGGCTTGAAACCGAACGGTCCTGCGATCAAGTTGCGGGGAAAGGTCTGCAGAGCGATGTTGTAGTCCCGGGCACTCGTGTTGTAGTAGCGGCGGGCGTACTCGATCTTGTCCTCGGTGGCAGTCAGCGTCTCTTGCAGTTGTAGGAAGCTCTCGACCGCCCGCAGCTGGGGGTAGTTCTCTGCGACGGCGAACAACGAGCGCAGCGTCCCCGTCAGGGCGTTCTCGGCAGGGGCGATCTTGCTCGGGTCGCCCGTTGCACCCGCCGCGACTGCGTTCGCCCGGGCCTGGGTGACCGCCTCGAAAGTCCCCTGCTCGTGGGTGGCGTAACCCTGCACGGTCGACACCAGATTGGGAATGAGATCGTGGCGGCGTTTCAGCTCGATGTCGATCTCGGACCACGCCTCCTGGGTCCGATTGCGCTTCTTGACGAGGTCGTTGTAGGCGGCCCACAGGCCGAGGGCGAGAAGTACGACGACGATGACGACGATCAGCACAACCATTGTGGAGGTGGATCTCCTCGGAGCTTGGCTAGCGTGAACTCTATCGGCTGTGCCGCCGCGCGGCCACGGGGTGGACCTCCGACCGCCCCGACGGCCATGGGCCAGCGCGCCCGTGCCGTGAGCAGCCCCTCTCCACATCCCAGGCCAAGTCGGTCAGTACTCCTTTCAATCTGAGCGGGGTGAGATTCTCAGAGGCTGTCGCATGAAGTCTTCCGGAACGCGTATTCATGCGTTCTAGTGACGGAAGCCCTCGTCAGATATGCAGCCTTGACCCATTGCCGCATGAATATGCACGAATGCTGGTTCGTGCGA